>Ga0116229_10001171_pt1 | contig 40024 bp, 35 predicted proteins | sample S1TSphgellanicum_3_FD_87313 | JGI IMG/M metagenome (GOLD analysis project Ga0116229, IMG submission 87313) | Host-associated microbial communities from peat moss isolated from Minnesota, USA - S1T2_Fc - Sphagnum magellanicum MG | ecosystem: Host-associated > Plants > Peat moss > Unclassified...
CCGTGCGGCCCGTGCTCGGAAATCTTTTACGATCACGGCGACCACATTTTTGGCGGCCCGCCAGGCAGCGCCGATGAGGATGGCGACCGGTTCGTGGAGATCTGGAACCTGGTGTTCATGCAGTTCGAGGAAGGGCCGCCCGGCACGCGCACGCCTCTGCCCAGGCCCTCGATCGATACCGGGATGGGGCTGGAACGCATTGCCGCCATCCTTCAGGGCAAGCATGACAATTACGATACCGACACGCTGCGCGCCCTGATCCTGGCCAGCGCCGAAGCCACCGGCGTGCCCCCGGATGGCGATTTCAAGGCCAGCCACCGGGTGGTGGCCGACCATCTGCGCAGCGCATCCTTCCTGATGGCGGATGGGGTTTTGCCCTCCAATGAGGGGCGCGGCTATGTACTGCGGCGGATCATGCGGCGGGCGATGCGGCATCTGCACATGATGGGCGCGCGCGACCCGGTGTTTTACAAACTGGTCCCGGCGCTGGTGCGGCAAATGGGCGTGGCCTACCCGGAGCTGGGCCGGGCGGAAACGCTGATCGGTGAGACTCTGCATCTGGAAGAGACGCGGTTCAAGGCGATGCTGGAGCGCGGGCTCTCATTGCTTGCCGACGAAACCGGGCGTCTTGGCGAAGGCCAGGTATTTCCCGGCGATGTCGCGTTCCGGCTTTACGACACCTATGGATTTCCGCTCGACCTGACCCAGGATGCGCTGCGCGAACAGGGCCGCGCGGTGGATGTGGCCGGCTTCGAGGCGGCAATGGCCGAGCAGCGGGTGCGCGCGCGTGCCGCCTGGGCAGGCTCCGGCGACGCGGCCACCGAAAAGCAGTGGTTCGAGCTGCGAGAAACTGTGGGAGCCACCGAGTTCCTGGGCTATTCCACCGAGCGTGCGGAAGGCGAAATACGCGCCATCGTGGTGAACGGCCAAGCCGTGCAGCACGCCGCCGCCGGCACCGACGTGGCAATCCTGCTGAATCAGACACCGTTTTATGCGGAAAGCGGCGGCCAGGTGGGCGACACCGGCGAGCTCTCCGGCCCTAATGGGTTGCGGATTGTGGTAACCGATACGCAGAAGAAGCTGGGCGTGTTGTTCGCGCATCTCGGGCGCGTGGAAGCAGGCGAGGCGCGTGTGGGCATGCCGGTGATCGCCGAGCTGGACCACGCACGGCGGAGCACGATCCGCGCGCATCACAGTGCCACGCATCTCCTGCACGAAGCCTTGCGCCGTGCCCTGGGCACGCATGTCCAGCAGAAGGGCAGCCTGAATGCGCCGGATCGTCTGCGCTTCGATGTGAGCCATACCAAGCCGGTGACGAGCGATGAATTATTCGCCGCCGAAGCGGTGGTGAATGCGCGCATTCGCGAAAATTCCGAGGTGACGACACGGCTGATGACGCCGGAGGCGGCGGTGGCCGAAGGTGCCATGGCATTGTTCGGCGAGAAATATGGTGATGAGGTGCGCGTGGTGGCGATGGGCGCCGGTGACGCGACCAAGCCGGCCTGGTCGATCGAACTCTGTGGCGGCACGCATGTGCGCCGCACCGGCGATATCGGCCTGTTTCGCATTGTCGGCGAGAGCGCGGTCAGCGCCGGGGTGCGCCGCATCGAGGCGGTGACGGGGCAAGCGGCTGAAGCCCTGGTGGCGGCGAATGACCGCCGGCTTCTCGAAGTTGCAAGCGCGCTGCGCGCCAGCCCGGCCGAGGTGCCGGAGCGTGTAGCGAGCCTGATCGAGGACCGCAAGCGCCTGGAACGCCAGGTGAGCGAGCTGCAAAAGAAGCTGGCCACCGGTGGCGCTGCTGCCGAGATCGAGGATATTGGCGGCATTCGCCTGGCCGCCCGCAATCTGGGCGACGTGCCAGCGCGCGATCTGAAGGGGCTGGCGGAGGCGATTGCCAAGCAGATCGAGGGCGGCGTGGTGGCGCTGGTCTCCACCGCGGAGGGCAAGGCCAGCATCGTGGTGAGCGTATCGGCCGATCTGACGGCGCGATTCAGCGCGGTCGATCTGGTCAGGGCCGCGAGTGCCGCAGTTGGCGGCAAAGGCGGCGGCGGCCGGCCCGATCTGGCGCAAGCGGGCGGCCCTGATGCCGCGGGAGCGGAGGCGGCGCTGGCGGCGGTGAGGGCCGGATTGGCTGGTTAAAGCATTGAGGCTGTGCAAGAATTCTACTGTACTGGCCAGCCGACGCAGATTTTGCGCCTCCGGTGCTCACGGCCCCAAGTGCCGGCCGGTGCCAACAGGTGCCTCTGGCTCGGTGCCGCGAATCTTGCCCAGCCTCATTATCGGCCCGACCGGGATCGCCGGGCGGGAGGTTGGTGCGGCGAGGCTGACAAAAATGCTCGCCAAGACATAAACGCGGGCAATTGACGGGGCCCGGGTTAGCGCGGTGGATTTTTTCCAGGATCGTTCGCCCAGCTGGATCTTACGTGCGTGTTGTCGACTCAATTACCGAGTGGCGCGTAAGCTGCCGTGGACTCATCCAGGAGCGCTTCATCAGGCACACCGACGGGCTTGTCGCCCTTTGCCCACAGGCGATGCATTAACCGATCATATTTCGTATCGTCATACAATGTTCCTGTATGGAGCGTGCATCTGTTATCCCATACAAGAACGTCACCCACCTGCCATTTATGCTGATAAACGAAACGATCCTGGGTGATGAACGCCACCAGATCCTCGATCAGCTCCAGACCCTGCGGATTGGGCATGCCGACAATGCCCTTCACCGTACCGGTGCTCGCCCATAAGGCACGCCGTCCATTGGCGGGATGCACGCGGATCAGCGGGTGAAACACGTCAGGATTTTCGGCCTTCAGCGCCTCGCTCAGGACCATGCGCCCATGTTCGCGGGTCTCCATGAAATGCTGGTAGCTGTGATGCACCACCAGCGGATCGAGCTGCTTGCGGCGCTCCGGCGAAAGCACGTCATAGGCGGCGCAGAGATCGGCCAACAGCGTATCGGAGCCAACCGGCGGCACTTCCACCGCGTAGAGCATGGTGCACATCACCGGAATGGCCTTGTAGGAATAATCCGTGTGCCAGCCAACGCCGTCATTATGAGCGCCGATCGGCTTGCCATCGACCATTTTGTTGGATAGCTGATACACGTTCGGATAGCTTGGGAGGGTGTATTGCACCAGCGTGTGCCCTTCCGGCTCGTTGAACCGGGCGATGAAGCGCACCAAATCCGCCGGCGCCATGGCCTGGCCACGCAGCAGAATGGCGCCATGCAGGTTGAACACCTCCACTACCTGGTCGAGCGTGGCATCGTCGCTCTGCGCCAGGTCCAGCCCGAGTATCTCGGCGCCGAACCCGGGCTTGAGCGGCCTGGTTGCCAGTTTATCGGTTGAGGCCATTCTACCCTCCATGAGCCGGCCCGCAGATTAGGCCGGAACGCCGCTTTATTCTTGCCGCCCGATGCCCCGATATTTGCCTCCCCGCCGGCATTGCCAGCCCAGCACAATTTTCCGGGTACCGGGAAGCAAGACAAAGCCGCGCACCGCGCCCATACTCGGCGCAAGCTGCAAGCCCGAGGCACATCATGCATCTCCGCGCCGTCCCTTCGAATGATAGCATCACCGTTACCCCATGGACGGTGAATATCGGCGCCGAAATCTCCGGTGTGGACCTCTCCGAGCCTTTGGCCGGCCGGCAATTGGAGGCGGTGAATGCAGCCCTCGCGCAGTACCAGGTGATTTTCTTTCGCGACCAGCATTTGACCCATGACCAACACAAGGCATTCGGCCGCCTCTTCGGCGCGTTGGCCATCCATAGCGGGGTCGCCGGTATCGAGGGCCATAAGGAGATCGTTGCCATCCATAGCGACGCTAATTCCAAATATGTCGCTGGCGAGAACTGGCATTCCGACCTCACCTGCAATGCGGAGCCGCCAATGGGCAGCATCCTGTATCTGCACACCGTGCCGCCGGTGGGCGGCGACACGGTGTTTGCCAGCATGTACGCGGCCTATGATGCGCTTTCGGACAAGATAAAAGCCTATCTGGAGGGGTTGGAAGCAGTGCATGACGGCGAACACGTCTATCGGCACATGACCACCGACGCGGCCAAGCGCTTCCCCTGCAATCCCCATCCGATCGTGCGCACCCATCCGGTGACCAGGCGCAAATGCCTGTTCGTCAATGCCTCCTACGTGACCCATATCGTCGGTGTGCCGAAGGATGAGAGCGACGCCATTCTGGGCTATCTCTACAAGCACTGCACCAACCCGAATTTCCAGGTGCGCTTCCGCTGGACGCCGAACGCCGTGGTATTCTGGGATAATCGCTGCACCCAGCATCTGGCGGTATGGGACTATTATCCGCAGACGCGATCGGGGTATCGGGTGACAGTGGCGGGGGATAAGCCGTTTTAACTTAATGCCGTAGTTATATGTGCCCGCAGACGCCGATTGCCGTCAGCGCGTAGATCTTCGTGCATTCCAACAGATCGGCGATAGCAGGCCGCCACCGCATCGGACCCATGGTGAGTGCCGGTATCTTGTTCATGTTGAATACGTTATGATCGCGCCACATGCTTGAATAGACCGGCGCGCTGATCGGGATGGGCCGACCCCTTATTGCCCGGTGCGCGCCATCCAGCGCCAGGCGCAACGGCTCAATCTCTCCGGCATCCGCCTCCGATCCGTGCCGCATCACATAAGGCAGCACCGACATCTCGCCCAGATTGGCCGCGCGCAAGGCGCCTTTCAAGGCGCGGTCCACATCGCCGATCTTTTGCGCCGGAGTCAGGTTCAGCTCGACATAGATCGAACACACTTCGGTGCCGCCGCCGATCGAGCGGGCATTGCCGCCACGAATGGCGCCGATCTGCACTTTTGGTACCGCCGTGCCGCCCGCCCCGAGGTAGCGATAGCGAATTTCATAATCCTTCGCAAATTCCTGCAACACCTCGATCAGGGCGGCCATCCTGACGATCGGGTTCGGGTGGTCCCTGCTGGCATCGGGATGCGTCAGCAGCGGGGTAAAAACCGATGTACCGAGCAGGGTGATGCAGTAATTCACATAGCCGCAGGCCACCCAATTCACCCCGAAATCCGTGCCCTCCGCCGCAATCACGTAATCCGGCGCGACGCCACCATGGGCCAGCATATAGGCCGCGCCAACTTCCTTGCCGAGAAACGCCGGGCCCTGATGCTCCTCCACCGGATCCGGCCCTATCTCACCAGGGCAGGCGGTGAGATACAGGGTGCCGGCAAGATCGATCCCGGCCCGCTTCAGCGCCTTGGCGGCAATGAGAAAACAGGCCATCGGCCCGCGATCATTGCCCACAGCATGGCCGCAAAAAATCTCGCCCTCCAGCCAAGCGCTCAGCCATTGCGGGTCGGCCACTGTCTCCGGCCGCATCCCGAACCGGTCATCGGGGTGATAGAGCGGGCTTTCGGTATCCAGATGGCTGGTGAATAGCAAGTTCCGGCCCTGATCGCCGCCGTAGCTGCCGATCACGTTGAACCGGTCGGGCGTCATGCCGATCTTGCGCGGCGCAAACCCCTCTTGCGCCATCCAGTCGAACACGAAGGCGCCGGCTTGGCCACCGGTGCCGATCGGCGCGGGGATATTGCAAAGATCGAGCACGAGCTTGATCAGTTCATCACGGTCAATGGCAGCGAGAACGGCATCGATCGTTGCCTGGTCGATATGCATGATCAGTTCCGATGAAAGTACGGCGCTAGGGCGTTCGCCTGCCGCCGGCGCGGGGTACCCATGACGAAGCCAGCCACGCAGAGCGGGAGCAGCAAGAACCCCAGCACTCCCAAGGGAGCCGCAAAACTGCCGTCGCGGTCGGCGAGCAGACCGGCGGCGGAAGGGCCGGTCGCCGCCACACACGCGCCGGTGATCATCAGATCGACCGCGACTTTCGCGTCAGCACTCATCACACCCGCCCCGCGACGGCGGATGCATGCACACGCCGCACCGGCTCACGCATCACCAAGAACGGCACCGCCAGAACCAGCAGCATGACGGCGAAAATGTCGAAAATCGGCGCAAAAGACCCGGTGCGGTCGGCGATCATGCCGGCCGCGATTGGACCCGCCGCTGCCACCGTGGTGATCAGCCACACGACCGACAGAATCTTCGATCCGGTATCGGCGCCGAAATACGCCAGCAGAACCACCGTGCCGGCCACGTAGCCGAGGCCCCAGCCGGTGCCGAAGGCCAAGGCGCTAGCGTAATGCAGCACCCCGGTATCGGCAAAGCCGAGCAGAAAGCAGCCCACCGCCTGCAACCCAAGGCCGGCCGCCAGGATCATCGTGGCGGGCAGCCTTTCGCATAAATGGCCAGCACCGCCCTTGATGAGTGTTGCGGTCAGCCCGATGGCGCTGAGTACATAGGCGGCGGCACCAGGCGTGGATCCCAGTTTCACCAGATGCGGCACCACCACGCTGTTGATCGTCGTAACACAGGCCATGGTGGCCGCCATGGCTGCAGAAACGAGCAGGAATTGCGATGTCATCACTGCTGCGCGGGGGCTCCAGCCATCGGCGGCGACGGTCTTGGCGCCAGTAAACACCTCGCCGATGGCAAGCACATGCGGTATCGCCTTCGGCCCCACTTCACGCACCAGCGCAAAACAAACAAGGCCGATCGCCGCTGCCGCCCAGCACATCACCTGCCAATGGCCGCGCCAGCCGCCCGCACTGACAATGGCCTGCACAACCGGCGGCCCGGAGGCCGCCCCGAGCGCGCCGAGCATGAGATACATGCCGATCACCCGCGACGAGCCACGCTCGAACCAGGTGGCGATCAGTGCGATACCAGGCACGTTGCCCGCCAGCGAATAGCCGCAGCCCAGTAATACCATCGCAATATAGAAAGCGCCAAGGCTATGGGATTTCGCCGCGATCAGAAAACCCGCGAACAGCAGCAAGGTGCCGGCGCAAATCGTGGCACGGCAGCCGAACCATTTCATCGCCAGCGCCGCAAACGGGCTGGATAGGCCACAGGCCAAACCCAGCAAGGTAAAATTGAAACCTGCTGCCGTCATCGACCAATGCAATTCGCCAACCATGGTGTAGAGTACTACGCCGAGCGAGGTGAAGGTGGAGAGATTAAGAAAGAAAAACACCAGCGAAACCGCCAGGAATACTCCCCATTTGCGCACGTGCTGATCGGAACCTTCTCTATCAATCTTGATCTTCATTGAATGGCCCAGGATTGAGGGTGAACTCTGCAAGCAGACCGCCGGTATCGTCTTGTACCCCGGTGCACCGGCATTTGTTGGCGGAGACGTGCTCGCTTGCCAGCCTTACATCCGATGATTACGTGCTGGCCCACGGATCATCGGCGCCACGAGGCGGGCGCCGACGGGCGGAAACAAGGGCTTACCCAAGCACGTAACCATGGGCGCAACCAAGTGCCCATCACAGCACATTCCAGGCCAAGGACAGCGTCAATGGACCAACCCACCCCGGCACACCCAGTAAGATGGCTGATCACCGGCGTCAGCTCCGGCCTCGGCCGCGCTTTGGCGGAGGCCGCGTTGCGGCGCGGCGACCATGTGGCTGGCACCGTGCGCAGCGAGGCCGCCCGCGCCGCGTTTACCGCCATCGCGCCCGGCCGCTCGATCGGGATGACGCTGGAAATCACCGATCATCATGCGGTCCGCTCCGTCGTCGTTGCTGCCGAGGCAGAGTTGGGCAGGATCGACATCCTGGTCAATAACGCCGGCTACGGCCTGGTCGGCGGCGTAGAGGAAGCCAGCATGGCCGAGATCCGCGCCCAGTTTGAGGTCAACCTGTTCGGCCCGGTTGCGCTGATGCAGGCGGCGCTGCCTGCCATGCGCGCGCGCCGTGCCGGGCGCATTCTCAATGTCAGCTCGGTGTCTGGCCTAGTCGGCTGGCCGAGCCTGGGCATTTACAGCGGCAGCAAATTCGCCCTGGAGGGAATCAGCGAAACCCTCGCACTGGAGCTGGCGCCGCTCGGCATCAAGCTCACTCTGATCGAGCCCGGCGGCCTGCGCACTGATTTCGCCGGCCGATCCCGCACCAACACCGCACGCCGGATCGCGGAGTACGACGCAACGGTGGGCGAATCGCGCCGCATCCTCGCTGCCCATGCCGGCCATGAGACCGGCAGCCCGGAAAAAGCCGCCGAGGCCATGCTGGCCATCGCCGACCACCCATCGCCGCCCTTGCGTATCCTGCTGGGGTCGGACGCGCTCGGCTATGTCACCGGGAAATTCGCCGCAGAGTCCGAAGCCGTGGCCGAATGGGCATCGTTCAGCCGTAGCATCGATAGCTGATAGGCGGCCCAGGCATAAATCTTGCTTTGATTGCCGCCATCGGCTCAGCGGGATGTGTGGTGGCATGATATCGTGGACATGCTCGACTGACGCGTTCAGCGGCGACGAACGCGAGAAAATATGGAGCGAGGCGCTCCAGCGTGTCTCGCTGCCTTCCACCCGGTTGCAGGACAAGGCCGGCTTCCATGGCGATGTCTCCACCATCGTCTCGCCTCTGGGCATCGAGTTTTCCCGCGTTTCGTCTTCTGCCCAGACCATGTCGGGCGCCTGCCTCAACCGCGAACCTTGCCTGTGGCTTGCCCTGCCGGTGCAAGGCAAGTTCAAATCCGATGCCGGACTGGGCGGCCGCGAATTGCGCCGCGGCGATATTCTCTACGGCCCGGCCGGCCGCGATTCCACCCTGACTTTGCCGGATAATTTCGTCATGCTCTACATACGGATACCGCAAACCATGCTGTATCCGCGGCTGCTGAACCTGCAGGCGATGAAGCTGGGCATGCTCAGCGGCAACGCCGCGGTGAACCGGATTTTCGCCGGCCTGCTGCATTCCATTGTCGACGACCTGGAAGAGCTCACCGACGATCATATCCACCCGATCGAAGTTGCGGTCTCCGAATTCGTCATTTCCAGCCTGGCCGCCAGCTCCGCCGTCAGCTGCTTCGACATCGCCGGCGCCAGCAATTTCCAGCGTATCTGCCGGGCCATCGAGTTGCAGCTGGGCGATGGCGACCTGACCTTACAGCGCATTGCCGATCAGCAGCGCGTCTCCGCGCGTTATATCCAGAAACTGTTCCACCAGGCCGGCCTCAGCTTCAGCCCCTATCTGCGTCAGCGGCGGCTGGAACATTGCCACGCCGATCTCGGCAACACGGCCCTGCGCAGCCTATCGATCAGCGATATCTGTTTCCGCTGGGGCTTTAATGACGCAGCCCATTTCAGCCGGTCCTTCCGGGCCGATTACGGCACCACGCCGCGCGCCTATAGGCAGCAGCGGGCGGGCGGGCAAACGCATTAGGCTTTCGCTTTCGCTTTCGCTTTCGTCTCCGCCCAGCCGCGCCGATACCGGTCCACCAGCCACACATTGAATTGCCGCTGGGCGCCCTCCTGCCAGGAATAGCGGCCGCGCGGCGCGAATTTCGATTTCAGGCCCTGTTGTACCAGCTCGTCCACATGCAGATCCTGTTCTACGATTTCCTGCACCGCCTCCTGGTTGAACTTCATCAGCCGGTCGAACATCGGGTTCTGCATCGCCTCGGGCATTACCAGTGCGCCCATTACCAGAGAATGGTGATCCGCATCCTCCGCCTGCATGATCAGATACAGAACCATATCGGTGTTCATAACCAACGATAAAGTCGGTGGAACATTCACGAACAGCACACGATTGCGCTCGGTCTCCGTTAGCTTCGGAAATACCGGCAACAGCGCTTTCAGGGTCGGATTGAAGCTGGCATCGGCATGAAGCGAGCCGTTGGTGCGGTAATAGCCGCCTGCATCGTCGGGCAACTCCGGAAACGCCGCTAATGCGCTCGGCACCGGATCGTGCAGGGGGCCCTTATGCAGCCGATTGGCGTGATACCCATCATTATTGTTCTCCAGCATCACCTTCCAATTCCAGTTCAGGCGATTTGGCGGCGCCGCGGGCGGGCCATCGAGATGCGCCACATCATAGTTTTCCATTACCTCGTCGAGCACCGATAATTGCGGCGCCAAGGGCTTGGCATTGTCATCGAAATTCACAAACACGAAACCCTGCCACACTTCCACTTTCAGCCGTGGCAGGCCATACATGGATTTATCGAAATTCCGCGTGCGGGCCATTTCAGGCGCGCCCATCAGCGCGCCGTCCAGTGCGTACACCCAATGGTGATACGGGCACATCAACAACTTGGCGTTGCCGCAGCCTTCCGCCACCAGCATACCGCGATGCTGGCACACAGCCGACATCGCCGCGATCTGTCCCTCCTTCGTGCGGGTCACCACGATCGGCTCGCCCACATGTCTGGAGGTAAAAAAATCGCCCGGCGCGTTTACCTGCGATTCACGGCCGACGCAGAGCCATTCCTTGAAAAACACCGCCTCCTTCTCAAAGGCGAAGAAGCCCTGATCGACATAGCAGGCGGGCGGCAGCGACTCCGCCTCGGCAAAGCCCCTGACGGAGCTGGAAAAACTGTCGAAAAACGCATCGTCCAACACCGAGCGAACCATGACCGGACTCCATCCCCAAAAGGCGCTTTTCGCGACATGCTCTCATCCTAGAGCATGCCCTCTGACGCGTCTTGGCTCAGGACGAACCGTATCTTGATACCTCAGGTTGTGCGACGTGGCCGGCCCTTTTACCCAAAAGTAAATGTGAAAGCCTGGAACCCGGCTTTCGGCACGGTAATCCTAACCATGTGGTCGCCATAGGTATTGCTATCGAACAGCGTGTAGAGCCGGCTGGCCTGCACGGTCACGGGCGGTTGCGCCTTGCCATCCACCGACACAGCGAGCGTGACCGGCGCCGTGCTGCTTGCCACCATGAACACCTTACCGGAGCGGCAATGCAGCGCGATTTCGCCGCCATCCTTGGCCAGGCGCGCTTGTTCACCGGTCAGGTCCCAGGCGCCCACCAGGGCAAATTTGTTTAGCGGCAAATCCGCGGGCGCGGCATAGGTCTGCACCCCGGCCGCCGGCGCCGGCGCGCCCGCCAGATCCTCTACGCGCTCTAGGCCGAAATACATTTCCGGAGAGCCGACCCGGTCCAGATCTACCCCCGGCTCGGGGCCGACCGCCGGCCCGGCACCGAGCAGTTTGCGTATGGCGTTTTCCGTCTCGTCGTAATTGCCCTCGCCTACATGCGTATAGACAATCTTGCCGCTGCGATCGATCAGGTATTCGGCGGGCCAATATTCGTTATGGAACGCCTTCCAGGTGGCCAGATCGTTATCCTGCGCTACCGGATAGTTGATGTGAAACCGGTCGATCGCCGCCTGCACATTGTGGGCATCGCGTTCGAACTTGAATTCCGGCGCGTGCACGCCGACCACCACCAGGCCGCGGTCCTTGTAGTCATGTTGCCACTTGGTCAGGAACGGCAGGGTTCGCAGGCAATTGATGCAGGAATAGGCCCAGAAATCCACCAGCACAACGTGGCCGCGCAATCCCGCCATGGTAAGCGGCGGCGAATTCAGCCAGCCTGCGATCCCGGCAAATTCGGGCGCCGGCCCAGGAAGGGCTAAAGTAGAGGCTGTTTGCCCATAGGAAGGGCCGGCGGCGGCCAGCACGGCGGCGGCAACAACGCCTATTACCAGACCGCTCTTACGTTCAATACCGCGCAACTGGGCGCTCCCTATATCATGTTGTAGACCCTGTTCGCCGCCACCGCCCCCCCAGTTACACCCGCCGTCGATGCCGGCAGCCAATCACGCGATTTCTCGAATTGGCCCGCCGGTGCTAACCTCAGTCCAGAAACAGTTCGCTGGCGGCATCGATGATTGCGTCTTTGTCCAAGCGGTATTCGCCGTATAGGCCGGGCAGGTCGCCGGTTTGGCCGAAGCGGTCGACGCCGAGGGGGCTGACGCGCTGGCCGCGGACGCCGCCGAGCCAGGACAGAGAAGCTGGGCTGCCGTCCAGCACGGTGATCAGCCCCGCATCCACAGGCAACGCGGCAAGCAGAGCCTCGACATGCGAAGGCGCCGGATCATGTGCGGCCTCGCCGCCTTTCCAGCGCCGCGCGCGGCGATCCGACCAGCCGCGATGCAGGAGATCGGGCGAGGTGACGTTGAGCACGCCAAGGCCGGGGACATCCTCGATCAGCGCATCCCAGGCGGCCAGCACCTCCGGCGCGATGGCGCCGGTAAACGCGATGGCCGCCTTCACCCCATGGCCCGGCTTTTTCAGCCAGTAGCCGCCCTTCAGCGCGCCCACGGCCCAATCATCGTCCTCGCGCTCCACTTGTTGGAGCGCCCGGGTGGTGAGCCGCAGATAGACCGAGCCGCCATCGGGCGCCTGCAAATGTTCGAAAGACCAGCGCATGATTGCCGCCAGTTCATCAACATAGGCAGGCTCAAAATAGGTCAGGCCGGGCTGGCCGATGCCGATCAGTGGTGTGTTGATCGATTGGTGGGCGCCACCTTCCGGCCCGAGCGTAACACCGGATGGCGTCGCCACCAGAAGGAAACGTGCATTCTGGTAGCAGCCATAGTTCAGAACATCGAGCCCGCGGGCAATGAACGGGTCATACACCGTGCCGACCGGCAGCAGCCTGGTGCCGAAGAGCGGGGCGGCGAGGCCAAGCGCGGTGAGTGCCAGGAACAGATTATGCTCGGCGATGCCAAGCTCGATATGCTGGCCGGCGCCGTGGCCGAACCATTTTTGCGCGGACGGGATTTTGGCGCCGGCAAAGACATCCTTCAGTTCCTGCCGGCGGAACAGGCCACGCTGGTTCACCCAAGCCCCGAGATTGGTCGAAACCGTCACATCCGGCGAGGTGGTGACGATACGGGACGCGATAGGATGACCGGATTTGGCGATGTCGAGCAATATCTTGCCAAACGCGGCCTGGGTGGATTGCTCGGCGCCCTGAGGGGCCGGGATCGGCGGCACCGGCACCATGGCGGCTTGCCGGTTGCGGCGCGTGGCCGCGAAGGGAGAGGCGTGCATGAATGCCTGCAATTCGGCCGCCGCGTTGTCGCCCAGCCCTGCCCAGGGCTGCCATTCCTGCCCCTCGGCGATGTTGAGCGATTGGCGAAGGGCGGCGATCTGGCTGGGATTCATCAGCCCGGAATGGTTATCCTTGTGGCCGGCGAAAGGCAGGCCATAGCCCTTGATGGTGTAGGTGATGAACATGGTAGGCACATCGTCGCGCGCTGAATCGAACGCCTCCATGATCGTCTCGGCGCAATGTCCGCCCAGATTGGTCATCAGCTGGGCAAGCTGCTCGTCATCGCGCCGCGCAAGAAAGGCGTGCGCGCCGGGTGCACCGGCAAGGTCGGCCTGGAGCCGGGCTCGCCAGGCGGCGCCGCCCTGATAGGTGAGCGCCGCGTAATCGACATTCGGGCAGCTATCGATCCAGTGTTCCAGATGCTGGCCGCCACTTTCGGCGAATGCCTGCTTCTGCAACTTGCCATGTTTCAGGGTGAGCACGCGCCAGCCGCAGGTGCGAAAAATGTCGTCGAAGCGGTTGAACATGCGGTCGGCAGTGGTTGCGTCCAGCGATTGCCGGTTATAGTCGACAATCCACCAGCAATTGCGGATGTCGTGCTTGTAGCCTTCGATCAGTGCCTCGTAGATATTGCCCTCATCGAGCTCGGCATCGCCCATCAAAGCGACCATGCGGCCGGCGGATGAATGATCGAGTTCGCCATGGGCGATCAGATAATCCTGCACCAGGCTGGCAAAAAGCGTAACCGCCACGCCCAGCCCAACGGAGCCGGTGGAAAAATCGACGGGGATTCTATCTTTCGTCCGGCTCGGATAGGATTGCGCACCGCCAAAACCGCGAAAACGCTGGAGCTGGTCGAGCGTCTGGTTGCCGAGCAGATAGTGGATGGCGTGCAATAACGGCCCGGCATGCGGCTTTACGGCCACCTTGTCGTTGGGGCCAAGACCATGGAAATAGAGGGCGGCCATCAGCGTTGTCATCGACGCGCAGGAGGCCTGGTGGCCGCCGACCTTCAGCCCATCACGGCTCGGCCGCAGGTGGTTGGCATTGTGGATCGTCCAGGCGGAGAGCCAGCGCAGCCGCGAATCCAGCATGTCGATCATCGCCGGCACGGCGATCGCGCTGTATTCAGGCGGCTGAATCTGACGGGAGAAGGCGGCCACTGTCATTACGTCGGTCCTCATCGCCTCGCGCCAATCGCAGCGGCCAGGTTTGCGTCGTTGGAGATGCGGCAAGCTCTACCGGTTTGTCCCCGATCGCGGAATAGGGCAAATAAACGGACCAGCCGGTCAAGCCGCTATCGGCGTCGCACGACCCTCAACGGAGGCGCGGGACCGGGTCAGTGTGAACGCATGCCGAAGGACGAAGTGAATCAATGGCCGTGAAAACCGCGACTGCACAGATCGCCAGCACACCGCGCGACCCCGGACACCGCCGAAACAGGTCCGACGACGGCACCAAAGGGCGAAAAGATGCCGAAGGTAACCCAACGCAACAGGGGTGACGAGGGCCGACCACGTATAGTTTAGGCGGCGCTGGACGCGCTCAGCAAATTCAGGATGAGATGTGCATAGGGCCGGTATTCGCTATTCCGAAATTGCAGCAGCGCTTCCGGCGCGGTATGGACGATATTGGCTGTGGCAGCTGAATGAGGCGTGTGCAGTGCAGGTGATCTACTGTCGCGACAAGCGAGGCATCCCCGGCGAGACCCTGAACGTGAACGTCGGCGGCATGGGGGCGGCCGGGTTGTTCGACATGTTTTAGGGTGGCAGAACTCTCTCTCAGAATGATAAAGCAACCGCGCCGTTGAACCGCTTACCTTCCATTTGGGTGCGATTCCAAATGGACAGTGCCAACCTCATCGGCGAGCGCTGTAGCGGCAATGCCGTTCGATAATTCGTCGACTGTTTCAGCCATCGCGGCAACGACCGCCAGGTCGCCGCCAGGCTGGGCAACGCTGGTGGTGAATTTACCTTGGCGAATGACCGTTGGGCGGCTGTCGCCCTGACGAACGACTGTCCAGGTTGCGGTCAGCACGCTGCTAGCAGAGGTCACGTCGAAAGCGCCAACCGTCACTTCGATCTGCACCGAAGGCGTCTCTCCCGACCCGTCCGTGATAACATTGGCCTGCAGGCGGTAGCCGAGATCGGCCGCCAAACTCCGTGTCACACCCTTGGAAAGCCGCTCGCCCCATCGTGCGGTCCGGCTTGCCAAAATGCCGTGTTGGCCGATGCGCGTCACCAGATCTGTCGTATCGAGGTAATCGGGCAGGATAACCGGCAGCAATTTTACCGCCACATTGCCCGGCGTCGCGCGCGGCGCGTTACTTATGCTGGTCGTCGCGGCCATGACGTAGATTGACAGGTCGGGGTTCGATGTGCAGCCGGCCAGCATGGCAGCTACCGGCAAGACGCACCATGGTGCGTGCATCATCGCTGCGCCTTTCCAAACAGAGTGCCCGCGGGATTGCGCTGCAGATTGCGCGTAAGGTCACGCAGCGAACTGGCACTGGCGGCCAGGTCGCGGAGCGAGGCCTCCAGATCGCCACGCATGGGCGCTTCCGGCCCAATCATACCGTTGAGCGAGATCAGCAGCTTGTTCGCGTTCGCTGTCGCCTGACCGGCTGATGCCACAACAGGATCAAGCGCGCGTCCTTTCGCGGCCACCTGGTTGCGGGTCTCGTCGGCGAGCTTGTCGATGCTGCTCAGCGTGTGCGCAGCGTCTTCCTGCACGCTCCGCAAGACGCCGGTTGCGGTATCCAGCGTGATTTGCGCAGATCTTGCAACCTGCTGAATACTCTCCACCAATGGATCGATCTTCCCATCGACCCGATTTAGGACCCGTTGCGCGCTGACCAATGCGCTGCGCGCGTTGCTCGCTAATTCTGGCAAGTTCATTTGCAGCAGTTGATCCTTCAGGTGCTGCATGTCCGATGGCACGGTTGGTATTTCGGGCGCTCCTGCCGAAGGGTCTGAAAAATTCGCAGGCGTATGTGGAAGGAAATCAAGCTCAACGTCGAGCTGCCCAGTCACGAGACTGACGGAACTGAGCTGAGCTCGCAATCCGAGGTCGATGGCGTGCTTGAGGCCATAATAATCTTGAATCGTTCGGCCGCTGGGCCAGCTGATCCTTGAAGGCTCTATATCCAGAACGACGGGGATAACCGGGTCTTCGTTCCCCCCGCGGACATGCACGCTGATCTCCTTTACTGAGCCGACCTGCACGCCCCGGAAGGTCACTGGCGACCCGACCGCGAGACCAGCGACAGATCCTTGGAAAACCACCGTAACTGGAATGGTCCGCGTGAAGAGGCGGATTCCACCGAACACCAGAACGGCGACCACAGCGAGGGCGAGGCCGCCCAGCACAAAGCTACCCACCGCAACCGGTCTAACTTCCATGGGGGGACCCTTCAGCACCAGGCTGCTCGCGGTTCATGAAGGCATGCACAAATGGGTTGTCACAATGCGCACGCAGCGCCTTTGGCGAGCCGTGGGCAATGGCCGTATTCGTATTGCCATCAAGAAAGATACCGTCGTCACAGATATTCAAAAGACTTTCGAGATCATGGCTTACTAATACGACAGTGACGCCGAAACCGTGGCACAGGTCCAGGATCAGGTCATCCAGTCGCTTGGCCGAAACAGGATCCAGCCCCGCCGATGGTTCATCCAGAAACAGCATATCGGGTTCCAGCGACAGGGCGCGCGCAAGTCCAACGCGCTTGAGCATGCCGCCACTCAGACTGGCGGGCATGCTGTCACGGCCGACATCGAGACCGACCAGCGAAAGTTTAACCTGAACCAGGGCATCAATGGTCGGCGCGTCGAGTTTTGTGAACATTTCGAGCGGCAAAGCCACGTTCTGCGCCGCCGTCATCGAGCTCCAGAGCGCACCGCTCTGAAACAGCACGCCAAACCGGCGGCCAATCTCCGTGCGGCGCGCCTCCGTGGCAGACCAATAATCTTCGCCACCGAAACAGACGCTGCCGGCCGAAGGGCGAAGGAGACCGATCAATGCCTGCAACAGTGTGCTCTTGCCGCAACCGCTACCGCCCATGATCGCGAAGATCGAGCCGGCGGCAACAGTGAACGACACGTTATGCTGCACGATCCTCTCGCCGTAACCGACCGACAATCGCTCAACCTGAAGCTTCACGGCAGCTCGGTTCATGTTATCAAAAGTCCAGCGTGTTTGCGCAGACTGCAAAGACGGCGTCGAGTGCGATAACGCCGACTATGCCGACAACAACGGCCGTGGTCGCGGCCCGGCCTACATCGGCGGCACTGCGGCCGGCTCTCAACCCAACGCGGCAACCGGCAATGGCAATAAGTGCGCCGAATGCCACGCTCTTCGCAAGACCGAAGAGTAGCTCAGCCAGGGTAACAGCGCCCGCAGCCTGAGCCATGAAGATACTTGGCGAAATTTTCAGCATGGCGACAGCAACCGCAAAGCCGCCGACAATACCAATGGCGCTGCCATACAAATAGAGGATCGGCATCATCGAAATAAGTGCCAGGACGCGCGGCAAAATGAGGTAATCCAGCAATGGAATGCCAAAGCTGCGTAGCGCATCAATTTCCTCGCTACCCTGCATGGTGGCGATTTGCGCCGCATAGGCACCGCCAGTACGCCCGGACATGACGATGGCGGTCATCAGCGCGGCCATCTCTCGCAGCACCGCGATCGCGACTAAATTGGCGATGTAGACATCGGCACCAAACCGCCGAAGTTCGATGGAACCGACAAAAGCAAGAATAGCGCCGACAAGCACATTGACAATGCTGACAATCGGCAAAGCCTCCAACCCAGCTTCCTGCATGCATGTCAGAAGATCTATACGTCGCATGCGCGTATGCCCGCGCAATGCCGAGGCGGTTGCCAAGGTTGCTTCGCCGACCAGTGTGGTCACGGCGACGATCTCCGCCCAGATGCCGATAACTTGCACACCAACATCCTGCGCGATTGAAATCGAGCGGATTGCCGGTGCGGCCGATAATTCCCGGAGGGGCAGCAAATCCAGCAGGCGCCTCGCGGTACTGGGTAGGCCGGTTTCGTCAAAATCGATGTTGTAATGCGCCGAAGCCCGGCGAAGCTGCGAAAGGAAAACAAGAAGTGTGGTGTCCCAATGTCCCAGTCGTTCTGTATCGAACCCGACACGGTCAAGGCTACCGTATTCATGCAACAAGCGCGACACGCCGCGATCGACATAGGTCTCGCCGACGAGCCAATCGCCTTGCAGTGATACCACCGTGGTGGCGCCATGGATACGGGATGTCCATCCATGGCCAGACGGATCATCGCTTGTCACATCGCTGGTTTCTGCCTTGGCCAAGCTAGAGCATTTTCCGATCGTGTTAACTTAGTCGAGCCAGTCGGAAAATACGCTAGCTCTGTTTCTTGACCAACATCGTCTTCAGACTAGCGACCCCTTTTGGTCGGATGATGCTTAAGGGAGTAGCTTCGCGTGGCCAGCCCCAGCTCGGTTCACGTGCGCTGGCGGCCGAACTTGGTAACCATTTTGCGCCTGACAAAGCCGGCAGCCTCTTTAAAGATACGCAACATAGTATAGACCAGCCCATCAGATCGCGGCAGATTCGGAAAATACTCACGCGGCTCAGGGTGCAGCACCCGACGGCCGCGGATAATGGCGTTGCCGCCAACCTTGCCAGGCCCGCCGGCTACGCGGGCGAGGAACATGTTGGATGTCATCGTTCCGCGGCAGCACATATGTTCCACATCGTGACCATGTGGCGCGGCTCATCCTCCGCGGCCAGGTGCGTGGCGGACCAGGTTCCACCGCATCATGAGTCACCTTCGGCGCTTACCTGAAGCACCGAGGTTACCGGGCCGCTCGCTCTGTTTCAAAGGAATCTCATCGGTTCGTCTAAAATGAGCGAACGCCCGCCACGCGTCGCGTCTGGCTCCAGGCCAGCTCGGCCATCTGGGGAAATGCCTGCGCTTTCTCACGCGCGCCTACTGATGCAGCGGTGCCGCGGATCACGCGGCCCTTGATGCCGTGCAGGATGGCTGCGAGGCGAAAGAAATTGAAGGCAACATAGAAGTCATAACCAGGCATCGATGGGCGGCCGTGCGTTCAAAATAACTTTCAACGCAAGCGGCTTGGCTTGGGATATTCAATGCACCAAGACAGGAGGACCGCCAGGTGGGGCGGGACAATTTTGTGTCATGGCACGCCAAAACCCTGCATATCCCGCAGCAGACGCGCCGTCAGCATTACGTTCGGGGGAATGTCAGAATGCACGAATACCCCAATAGCGACCTTGCCATCTTCGCCGGCCGCGCTGCCAGGCCCACTACAACGACGACGCCACACCGCGCGACCAACCAAGTCTGATGGCGGCATCAGCCCAAAACCCACAACGGCCGAGCCGAAAGAAGCCTGTGGGGTTATCAACAACAGATAAGGCGGACATTTCATTTATCTTCTCGGGTGGACATATTCGCGCGTCACCGAAAACCGCAGGCCTACATCGCCGATCTGCTCACCCGCCTGCTAAACCGCTGGCTACAAGGTCCCTCAATGACCTGCTCCCCTGGCTCCGGGCACCTCCCAACCCCAACCGAGCAGGCCAAATCGGCAAGGGCCAAGGTAAACCGCTTGCGGCCATTTCGCACTGGGGTCAGTATGTCTTGGCAATTTGAGCGTGCTGGCTGGCTCAAAGTGAGCGTCCGGTGAGTGCCGTTCTTTGGTCTGCAGGTTATTCTGGCGGATACGTTGACTTTGTCATGCAATGTGGATTTATCGGTGGTCGTGGAGTAGTTCCTGGGTCGTGGGAGCAAGCCGCACATGAGCGAACAGTTGTCTTTTAATGGGGTTGGCGCGTCGCCGCAGCCGGCGGACGGTTTGTTTTTCGCGGTTTTGCCAGACGAGATTGCTGCGGCGGAGATTTCGCGGGTTTCTCGGTGTCAATCCCGTGCACACGGATTGAAGGGCAGAGCGGTTGCACATCTCGCTTCATTCTGTTGGCGACTATGCTGGCCTTCCGCGCGGGATCGTCGCCTCAGCCCAGTCGAAGAAGGCGTCGCGCAACGGTGCCGTCTCGCGGCGCAGTTCCACGCGCTCGGGTGCTGAGGCAAAGGCCGCGCGTGCTTCGACGGCATAGATCGCGGCGACCCGATCCAGCGCCTGCTTGGCTATTGCGGATCTGCAGTGCTCTCATTCGTCGAAGAATCCGCGGCACGTGTGGGCCCAGAAGGCAACTTCCGTACTCGGACCAGACTTGGTTCGATCCGGGCCATAGAGCTTTTGGAACCCGGAATATCCATCTGCCTGAAATAGGCCGGCGAAGCGCGCCATATATGCCGCCGGATGGGCGGCGGTACGATCGGGGCTATAGAAGTAGGCAGCCGCCGACGCGGCCTTGCCGCAAAACGGTCGAGCGTCACGCACGGCCGTCAGAGCGGCTTTGCGTTTAGAGCGGGATGCGTATAGCGTGAATGGATCTGCGGCTGCGGTTGAACATGTTGGAATGTCGTGCAATCGGGCTGCGGCGCAGTTCGACGTGGCGATCAGCACGGCCGTCAACTGGGTGAAGTTTTGCTAACGAAGCGGCAGTGCGGCGCCGGGTCAGATGAGCGGCCACACGCCCAGGAAGATTGCTGGCGAGCACCATGACTGGCTGGTGAGACGGTGTCGGTCGTCTGATTTTACGTTGCGCGGTGTTGTGGTGCCGCTTCAGTTCAATCCCCAATGAGTCAAGCTTCAGTAGGACTGGTAGTACACTGCCAGGTTGACGCTTCGGAGCCGCCTAAAGGCAGCCGCTTTTTCGTGCTGGCGGTCGTCTGCTTGGCCACTCTGCCCGGCCAGGCTTTCACCCCGGCCTATGATCACGCAACGCATCAACAATGATTTCTAGCAAATGGCGGCAATCTCCCAGGCTGCCGCACCCTCCTAAGCCAACGCGCACGCATTCCGGAGCTGGGCCCGCCACGGTAAATGTGTCCGATACCACGACGCCCACGCCCATCACGCGCAGATGAGAGGCAAGTTCTACCCTGGTCCAAGGGGGCGGCACGTCCAGCCACACGTGAAAGGCCTCGGGCTTGCTGACATAGGACAGTTTGGTCAAAGACCCGCTCCCGGATCTCGGATTGAGGATTTCGGCCGCCAATTTCTGACGTGCGCGGTTTTCTTGCCGCATCACCCGAACCGCCAGCGGCAAGGTGCCGTCCTCAATAAACCGTGTGGCCAGGCGCATCATAAACGGCGATGCCATGATCACGCTGGTGCGCAAGGCGGCGGAAACCCGCGCCGTGTAGCGTGCATTCGGCGTGGCGATATAGCCAATCCGCAAGCCGGCGCCAAGTATCTTGGCTAGTCCCGTCGTGTAAAAAACCAGTTCGGGCGCGAGCGACGCCAATGAGCGCGGGCGGCGGGCCGGCAGATGGGCGTAGGCGTCGTCTTCGATGATCGGGATGCTGTAGCGCCGGGCGATCTCTACCACCGCCTCGCGCCGCGTGAGCGACATGATGGCCGTGGTGGGATTCAGCAGCGTGGGATTGCAATACAGCGCCCGCGGCGGATCGCTGGCGCACAGGGCAGCAAACGAATCGGGATCGATGCCCTCGTCATCGGCGGGCAAGCCGACAAGGCGGATGCCGAGTTGCGCGGCCAGGCCCCTGATGCCCGGGTAGGTGATCGCTTCGCAGGCTATCGTGTCTCCGGCGCGCGCCAGCGCGGTGAACAGCCCGGCCAGTGCGCTCTGCACGCCCGGGCAGACAACAACACGATCTGCTGTGACCTCGGGCAGGAACTCCGAGAGAAGCTGCGCGCCGGCCTCCCGGTCGTGTAAGGTGCCGCCGAACTCCTGGTAGCGGAGCAGGCCATAAACATCGTCATTCGCAAGACCCGCGAGGCCTTCGCGCAACCGCTGCAGCAGCGCCCGGTCGGCAGGCTCCGGCGGCATGTTCATGGTCATGTCAATAGGGGCGGCGGCGATCGGGCGGCGCACCGGGCCTGCCTGCACAAGCTCGCGCACATAGGTGCCGCGGCCCGGGCGGGCATCGACAAAACCCTGGCGCTGCGCTTCGGCATAACCTCGCGCCACAGTGGTGAAATTCAGTTTCAGGGCGCCGGCAAGGCTGCGCAATGGCGGCAGATATTGGTGGGCGGCAAGGCGACCGGTTTGCACGTCCTCCGCGATGATTTCGGCCAAGGCGAGATAAGCGGGCTTATCACTGCGGCTAACCGCCTGCGCCCAGCGGGCACTCGGGTTGGGCATGGCACCTCCGGCTTTCATTACGATATCAATATCGCCCCATAATTGCTCGAAATCGGCGCGATTGCCTAAAATGCCGGCAGTCAAGCCATCGCTCTCCAGGCCGCCGGTCGCGAATGCTCCTGGGTGGATCGTTCATGCGCACGTCAAGGGAGGAGCAGAAGGCAGCATAAACACCGATGTAGCACATTGATCGCATCTTGATCGAACATGTCCAATCAATGCTGGCATAACCGTTGCTGCCGATCCAGAGAAACTTGAGGCAGGAGAACCAAATGCCCGCAGTAACGGCCGAAGCGCACAAGACCGGCGACGCGCTGGTGGATTACGAAGAAAAAGTTTTTGAGGATGTCAAGGCCAAGCCGGGTGAAAAGGCGCTTGTCACATTCCATACCGTGGCCTTCGAGGGTTCGATTGGCTTGGTGAATCTGCTTCAGGCAACACGTCTTTTGCGCAAGGGCTTTGAAACCTCCGTCTTGTTCTACGGCCCGGGTGTCACTTTGGCAGTGCAGCGCGGCTTTCCGCGTCTGGGCGATGAAGCTTTCCCGGGGAACCAGAATTTTTCAAAGCAGATCGTGAAATTCATGGAGGAAGGCGGCAAATGCTACGCCTGCCGCTTCGCGCTGCAGGCCTTGTATGGCCACGGTGAAGGCTCGCTTCTGCCGGGCATCACGCCGATCGCGCCGCAGGACGTGCTGGATGTGGTGCTGCTGCATCGGCGCGACGGCGCCTTCATCCTCGATACCTGGACGCTTTGACTCCCATGTCGAACCAGCACCTGCGCGTCGCTGCCGCCCAGCTTGCGCCGGTGCTGGACGACGGCGACGGCACAATCGAAAAGGTGCTCGGCACGATCGCACAGGCGGCGCGCGACGGCGCCCGCCTGATTGTGTTCCCCGAGACTTTCGTGCCATACTATCCTTACTTCGCATTCGTTCATCCCCCAGTATCGATTGGGCCGGAGCATATGCGGCTGTATCGCAATGCCCCATCGGCACCGGGCCCGCAGATAGATGCGGTGGCCGCCTGTGCCCGCCAGAATGGCATCGTCGTGGTGCTAGGCATCAATGAACGCGACCACGGTTCTCTCTATAATGCGCAGCTCATTTTCGATGCGGATGGCACGCTGAAGCTGAAGCGGCGCAAGATTACGCCGACATTCCATGAACGCATGATCTGGGGCCAGGGCGACGGCGATGGCTTGCACGCCGTGGATACCTCTATTGGCCGCGTTGGCGCACTCGCCTGCTGGGAGCATTACAATCCGCTCGCCCGCTACGCGCTGATGGCGGATCATGAAGAAATCCATTGCAGCCAGTTTCCCGGCTCGCTCGTCGGTCCGATTTTTTCGGATCAGATGGAGGTCACACTCCGCCACCACGCGCTCGAATCCGGATGCTTCGTGGTGAACGCCACTGGCTGGCTGACTGACGCGCAGATAAACCGCATTCACCCCGATCCGGCGATGCAAAAGGGCCTTCGCGGCGGCTGCTGTACGGCGATCGTCAGCCCTGAAGGCCGCCATCTGGCGCCACCCCTGAAGGAAGGCGAAGGCGTGCTGATGGCCGATCTCGACATGTCGCTGATCATAAAGCGCAAGCGCATGATGGACAGTGTCGGCCACTACGCCCGGCCGGATCTCTTTAGTGTGGTACTGAGAGACTCACCCCTTCCCACACTCACGCGCGACGCCGCCGTGCCTGTGCACGGCATGCAGAGGAGCCACGACGATGGAGCTGCAACAAGAGAGCCTGCGCCACTCGAGAAACCTGATTACCGACCTTCAGTCCTACGGGCTGCGTCTGGCTGATAGCGCACTCGCCGCGCCGGGGCGGCGCGGCGGCGCAGGCCCTTCCGACCATCGCGCCATCACTCTGGGTGGTCGCACCGTTATGGTGCCGGTATATACCGATGGCGCCGCCATCTCGCCATTTGCCGCCCTGCCTTCGCAGCAGGGCAACACTGCTACGCTCACACGGGATGGCGTGGAGCTGGCGCGGATATCGTTTCCCCGCACGCCGCGCTTCTACGCGCACGAGACGTTCGATGGCGTGCCTTACTGGAAGATTGCCCAGCTACATGGCGCCGACGTGCTAGCCACCACCATCCTGCAAACCTGCATCCGCTTCGCCGACCGCGCCACCTCCTGCCAGTTCTGTGCCATCGGCCAATCCTTAGCTGCCGGCAAAACCATTGCGCGCAAATCGCCGGAGCAGCTTGCCGAGGTGGCGCGCATGGCTGTGCTGCTGGATGGCGTGCGCCACATGGTGATGACCACCGGTACCCCCAACGTGATCGACCGCGGCGCCGCCATATTGTGCGACAGCGCTTTTGCGGTAAAAGCCGCAATAGACCTGCCGATCCAGGGCCAGTGCGAGCCGCCGCGCGATGATGCATGGTTTGCGCGGATGAAATCCGCCGGTATCGATACGCTGGGCATGCATCTGGAAGCCGTAACGCCGGAGGTGCGCGCACGCATCATGCCGGGCAAGGCCACGGTTTCCATCGACCGCTATCTGCGCGCTTTTGCGGCGGCGGTGCCGGTGTTCGGGCGCGGCCAGGTGAGCACCTATATTCTCGCGGGGCTTGGCGATGCGCCCTGCGCTATCCTGGATATGTGCGAAAAGCTTGTGGCGCTCGGCGTGTATCCCTTTGTGGTGCCGTTCGTGCCGATCGGCGGCACGCCGCTTGCCGATCATCCGCCGCCCACGCCGGATTTCATGCGCGGCATCCTGGCGCCGCTAGGGCTGATGCTGAAATCGGCCGGTTTGCGTTCGCAGGATAGCAAGGCGGGCTGCAGCAAATGCGGCGCCTGCTCGCCGCTGGCGAGTTATGAGGCTTGAAGGAGGGAAGTCCTTTTTTCTCAAGAAAAGAACATTCTTTCTCTTAACTGGCTGACAGGGAGACCTTCGTGGCTGATACTCTCGCCCTTCTCCACCCCGCAACGCGGCAGGCCGGCGGCTTTCACGTTGGCGTTGCGACGGCGTCTGCGCATCTGGCCGGGGCTTATGATCTGCGCCGGCAGGTTTTCTGCTGTGAGCAGCGGCTTTTCGCAGATGACCACGACTATATCGATGCCCATTCAACCACGATCGTGGCGGTGGCGGATGGCGGTGCGGTGATCGGAACCGTGCGAATCCACGAAGCGGAGCCTTCCCTGTGGTTCGGCTCCCGCCTGGCCGTGGCGCCTGTATGGCGGCGCCGGGCCGGGTTGGGTGCGGCACTCATCCGCGCCGCGGTCAGTACGGCGCATGCCCGTGGCTGCAGCCGCTTCCTGGCGCACGTGCAAGTTCAGAATGTGGCTATGTTCGAAGCCCTGCATTGGCGCGCGTTGGAAACATGCACTCTGCATGGCCTGCAGCACGCCTTGATGCAGGCGGATCTCGCATATTATCCGCCGGCGGCATCGCCGGATGCAGCCCACACGGGTGCAGCCGCATGAGCGCACTCGCCGCCACTTTGCGCGCCGCCCGCGGGATGTCGCACAAGGCAGATCTCCACGCCCTGCTGCCTGGCCTGCACAACGGCGCCGATATACGCATCGGCGACGATTGCGCGGCCATTCCCGACGGGGATGGCTACCTTCTGCTCGCCATAGAAGGCTTCGTCGAAGATTTCGTGCAGTCCGACCCGTATTTCGCCGGCTATTGCGGCGTGATGGTGAATGCCAGCGATGTGTATTCCATGGGCGGCCGGCCGATTGCGGTTGTCGATGCGCTCTGGAGCGATGGGACCAACACCGCCGGCCCCGCCATGCGCGGCCTGGCCGATGCGGCGCGAATCTACGGCATACCGGTCGTTGGCGGCCACACAAACATGCGAGCCAAGTCTGGCCAACTCGCCGTGGCCATTCTCGGGCGTGCCAAAAAGTTACTCAAGAGTTTCGATGCGATGCCAGGCGACATGCTGGTCGCCGCCATCGATCTGCGTGGCAGCTTCCGCGGTGAAAGCCCCTATTGGGATGCCAGCTCCGGGAGGCGCCCCGAAGACTTGCGTGCAGCGCTGGATATCCTGCCAATGCTGGCAGAAAGCGGGCTATGCCGGGCGGCCAAGGATATCAGCATGGCTGGGCTTGTCGGCACTGCTCTGATGCTCTGCGAAGCGTCGAAGATCGGGTTGACGCTAAATCTGGATGCCATACCGCGCCCGGCCGCCATTCCCATCGAGCGCTGGCTGACCGTGTTTCCGAGTTATGGATTCCTGCTGGCCGTGGCGGCCGCCGATCAGCCAGCCGTATTGGGCGCTTTTGCAGAGATCGGCATTTCCGCAGCAGCGATCGGCGCGTGCGACGACACACAACGCGTCAAGCTAGAAGGCTCCGAAGGAACCGAGATATTTTGGGACCTGAACGACAAGCCCTTCATGGGCGTAAGGCACGGCGATGCCTGAAATGGTTTTTTCAATCCGCTGGCCAGATGGAATGCGCATGGCGTGCCGATCACCCTCCACCGTGATTGCCCGCCACCTGCCTCCGGCCATCTACACGCTCGCCGATTTCCTCGCTTGCGCGCGCACCGGGTTCGCGGCCGCCAGCGAACGCGTGCGCGAAGTCTACGGATTTCCATGCAGCCGCGCTGCCACACAGTTGCAGGCCATCGAGTCGGCGGCACGCTGTTTCTCAGACGAGGCACATGTCATCGTAGAGCCCAGCCAAGCGACAGAAGGCACATACCGTCTTTTCTGAAGAAAAGAACGAAAAGACTTTTGATTCCATGCCTCTCCGACGATCGAGACCATGGCACGGATCTATATGCAACGCCAAAAGTAATAATCTCTTAGTTCGCGCAGGCGGCCTCCGCCTTTTCTTCAGAAAAAAGCATTCTTCATACTTAAGGAGTCGAGACCATGGATATGTATACCCACGGATACCACCTGCCGGCCGTGGTGATTGGTGGCGGGCAGGCCGGGCTATCGGCAAGTTACCTGCTGAAGCAGGCCAGCATCGAACACGTCGTGTTCGAAAAAAACACAATAGCACATGCCTGGCGCAGCCAGCGATGGGACAGTTTTTGTCTCGTCACGCCCAACTGGCAGTGTCAGCTCCCAGGCTTTGCATATGCCGGGCCGGAGCCATTCGGGTTCATGCCGAAAGCCGACATTGTGGAGTACATCGAATCCTACGCGAAATCTTTCGATGCGCCTGTGCAATGCGGCATGGGCGTCCATTCCGTACGGCATGATAGCAAAAATTTCCTATTGCAAACGTCGGCGGGGCATCTGACCGCAAATGCGGTCATCGTGGCCATCGGGGGCTATCATCGGCCGCGCATTCCGGCCCTTGGCGGAAAGTTTCCAACGTCCTTGGCACAGTTTCATTCCAGCCAATACCGCAACGCCGCGCAGCTTCCGCCTGGCGCCGTTCTGGTGGTCGGCACGGGGCAATCCGGCTGCCAGATTGCCGAGGATCTGCATCTCGCAGGCCGCAAGGTGCATCTGTGCACCGGCAGCGCACCGCGCGTCGCCCGCCGCTACCGTGGCCGCGATGTCGTGGAATGGCTGAACAATATGGGGCATTACGACCTGCCGGTTGAGAATCATCCCCAAGGCACGGGGGTGCGCAAGAAATCCAACCACTATGTCACCGGACGCGATGGCGGTCGTGATATTGATCTGCGCCGCTTCGCGCTGGAAGGGATGCATCTGCACGGCCGCCTTCGTGACGTCACCGGCGCCACGCTGCATCTGGGCGACGATCTTGCCGACAATCTCGATCGCGCCGATGCAAGTGCGGAAGCGATCAAAGACCAGATCGATGCCTGGATCGCAGCCCGGGCCATCGAAGCACCGGCGGAGCGACGCTACGTGCCCGTTTGGCGTCCCGACTCTCCCGCAACCAGCATCGATCTCGCCGAAGCCGGTATTTCGGCGGTCATCTGGGCCACCGGGTTTCATTCGGATTTCAGGTGGATCGACCTTCCGGTATTCGACGAGGCCGGCTATCCGCACCACACGCGCGGCATCACGCCGCAGGCTGGCTTATATTTTCTGGGTCTGCCCTGGCTCCACAGTTGGGGATCCGGGCGCTTTTCAGGTGTGGCGCGTGATGCGGCATTCATCGTGGCGCATATGGCGGAGCATTGCAATTTTCTACCGCCGTTCCGCCAGGCAAAAGCTGGAATGTAACCAAGCAGCGGGCGGGCCTATCTTGCCGGCCCTCTCCAAGAACGGCGCCACTAACGCCCACTCCGCGTCCGTGCTGTCACTTGCAAAGCGCAACCCGCGCCTGTCATACTGACGTCGGGTGATTTCGGTCCAGGCCATGTGATCCTTCATAGTTCTTGCAAAACACAGAGAATCACACCGGACCGAAGTCAGGCGACCCATTGATATTGCAGCCAGCCGAATTTTCGGTCAGGCTCTTAGCTCCAGCAAAGCACCGAGAAGCGACACAAGGATGATGCGTCCCGACGCTGCCAGACATGTTGCGCGACCCGGCTCTGGATCAACGTCGGGCCGAGAGATTGTCGACCTTATTGACCAGGCTGATGGCCAAAATGGCGTAGTCCGGGCATCAACACACGATCTTAACGTGGGGCTGGTGCTGTGGCCGGATTTTCCGCTCCTCTCGCTCGCCGGCTTTTTTGACGCACTCCGCCACGCCGCGGATTTTGGCGACAACTCGCAGAAGCTTCGCTGTTCGTGGACCATCATCGGACCGCGCAACGGGGTGCGTGTGCGTGCAAGTTGCGGCGTCGAGGTCGCCTGCGATGCAGAATACGGCGATCCGCGGCAATTCGATTATGTGGGGGTCATCGGCGGATTGCTGCGCAGCATGGACCAGGCGCCGCCGGATGGCCCAGCTTATATCGATAAGGTTGTGAAGGCAGGAATACCACTCATCGGAATATGTACAGGCACCTTTGTTCTCGCGAAGCAAGGCTATCTGGATGGCCGCCGCACCTGTATTCATCCATACCATTACGAGGAGTTTCGGTCCGAATTTCCGCGTGTTCACGCCGTCACCAATCTCGACTTCGTCGACGACGGCGACCAATTGAGCTGCGCAGGCGGGATCTCCATCATCAGCCTGGCCACCCACCTGATCGGCCGCCATTGCGGTCAGGAGCGCGCGACAAAGACAGTCTATCAGATGTCCGTGCCCAACAAGGCTGACACGGCCAATGTTCCGGCATCACAGGCGATCGGCTACACGCGGGTTGCCGATCCGCGGCTCCGCCGGGCCGTCTTTCTGCTGGAGCGCTCGTTGCGTGAGGCCATCTCGCCAGCCTGGCTCGCGGAACAGGTTGGCCTCAGTGAACGGCAACTCGGCCGGCTGTTCCAGGCCGAGTTCGGTTGCCCGCCCACGTCCTATATACGGGTGACGAGGCTCCGCTATGCCCGTTGGCTGCTGCAGAATTCGAGCGAGACCGTTACCGAGGTTGCGCTCCGCACAGGCTTTGCCGACTGCGCCCATTTTATCCGCCAGTTTCGCGGCGAGTTTGGTGAGACCCCGGGGGCCTTAAGGCGGGCCAGGACTTAAGCGCCGCCCGCTTCACGTCTGACCTGTTCTCAAGATTGTCCGATTTGGACAATCCGCGTCATGATTGATGTGAAACTATCAGGACGTGGCGCGGAGAAATCCACACCAAATAAATACTGACGGTCGCCTCACCGCGATATGTCAGTCTAGGGAAATGCTTTGTGCACGCGAATACAGCAACGCGGGCCGAGATACTGTATCCGGCGCCGGATGGGGTAACTCTGTTACTTCATCTTATCGAGGGGGCATTGATGACTGGACGTCGTTTGTTACATTATTCGAGCGCCATCGCGCTCGTCGCCTGTGCCGGGCCCGCTTTCGCGCAGACTGCAGCACCGGTCGCGCCGGCGGCCCACCCCGCCGACACCAAGCTGGAGGAGATCGTCGTCACATCGCAGAAACGGCGCGAACGCTTGCAGGACATTCCGATCGCGATCACCGCCATCGGCAACAAGCAACTGGTCGAAGGCCATGTCACCGGCAACGAAGACCTAGCGAAGCTCGTTCCAAGCCTGGCAATCCATCAGCTTGTGCCTGGCGAGAGCCAGATCATCATGCGCGGCATTAATACCGGCTATGGGCTTTCACCAGCCGTCTCCTACTATTTCGACGAGACGCCGTTCGACTTGCGCTCAGACGGCTATTCCGGCGCGCCGGACATCGATTTCTTCGACGTTGCGCGCGTCGAGGCACTGCGCGGACCGCAAGGCACGCTCTATGGCGCGAGCTCCATGGGCGGCACGATCCGGGTAATACCCTATGCGCCCGATCCAACCGGCTATTCCGGGAAGGCCGAGCTCGGCACTTCGATAACCGATGGTGGCAGCGGCGCTGGATATGACGGCAAGGCGGTTGTCAACGTACCATTTTCACCCGATCTGGCGGCGCGCCTTTTCGTATCCCAGGTGCACGATGCGGGTTACGTTACCCGCGTGGTTCCGCAGAATGGCTATTTCTCGACCAGTCCGAGCGATCCCGTCGGCCAGAAGAACGACAACACCGCCGATCTCACCAGCACACGCCTGGCCGTCGCCTGGACTCCCGACGAGTGGAAGATCACGCCTTCGGTCTACTATCAGCGCAACATCGACGACGGCTATCCCTATAGCGACAGCAACCTGCCGCACGATGAATATTACGGCCTGTTCCGCTCCAAGAACGTCGAACGGTTTGTCGTCGGAAACCTGAAAATCGAGCGATCGCTGGGCTTCGCCACCCTCACCTCCTCCAGCTCGTGGCTCGACAAGCGTGCCGTCAATTACCAGGATTTTTCCGGCGAGGCCGAGCGCCAGTATCTGGACGACGGCGGCACGCCCGACCAAGTCATACCGGAGACAAGCTACCTGCCCAAGACGTATAAATCCTTCGTGCAGGAAGTCAGGTTGTCGTCGGATCATTCCGCCCGGCTGAGCTGGACCGCCGGCGTGTTCTACGAACATACGGACATCAACGAGCAGCAATATCTCACGGGCACGCGCTTTGGCAATTTTCTGGCGCCGGGTGCCGGTTCAAACCTGATTTTCTACGACATCATCCCGTCCACCGACCAGCAGGTTGCCGGCTTCGCCGATGGCACCTTCAAGATCACCCCGGCATTGTCGATCTCGGCGGGGGGCCGTTATTTCTACTACAACCAACACTACGCCTACAGCGAAGGCGGCATCACCGCAGATCCCTCGGTCGACGATGTGGCCGGGGTATCGGCAGGCAAATCGGGGTTCAACCCGCGCTTCAACATCGACTACAAGGCCATGCCCACCGTTTCGTTCTACGCAACGGCGAGCAGGGGGTTCCGGCTCGGCGGCGTCAACCCTCCTCTCGTGCCCGCGGGTCCCGGCGCCACCTGCAGCTATCAGAGCGTATTCGAGCAGTCCTTCCAGCCCGATACGCTGTGGAACTATGAAATTGGCGCAAAGACCCAAAGCCCCGACCATCGGCTGACCTTCAATGCCGACGCCTACCGGATCGACTGGAACAATATACAGCAGGCGGTGAATTCGACCTGCGGCTCCTTTGTCGGTAATTTCGGCAGCGCCCGTATCTATGGCGGGGAGGCAGAGTTCAGGCTGGCGCTGATCGCCGGCCTTAGCCTCTCCGCGAGCGGCAGCTACAATGACGCGCGATTTACGTCATTCAATCCCGGCTACCAGAACTCGGTCGACATTTCTGTCGGACAGAGACTGGTCAACACGCCACCATGGCAGGCCGACATCAGTGGCGAGGATGATATCGCGCTCGGCGACAATATGGGGATCAGGGGCCGGGTAGATGTTCAATATCAGGACGGAACAGACACCAACTACGGTTATTCAGGGTCGATCTACCACCGGCCAGCCTACACCAACGTCAACCTTTCGGTGTCGGGCCATAAGGGCTTGGCCGAAGTGGAGCTTTTCGTTCGCAACCTCACCAACAACTTTGAAGTCGAGGATATACTGCCCTCCCGTTCGCACAACTACGCCGAATACAAGGTCGCGCCGCCGCTCACCATCGGCCTGACGCTGCGCGAGGGTTTTTGACGGATCGGCGTGGAGGGAGAAAGCAATGTTCTATTATGAGAAAAAGAAGGTCTTACTTCGGTGACGACGTATGCGCCGGTGATCGGCATAACCGCCGACACCGCGGGCCATCCCGAAGAACGGGACGAGCGCGCCTACATGGTTCGCCGCAACTATGTGGACGCGCTCTTTGTGGCAGGGGCAAGGGCGGTGATCCTCCCCTACGATACGGCGCGTGCTGAGGATACTATTGCGATGATCGATGGCCTGCTGGTGACAGGCGGGCGTTTCGATCTTCCGCCAGGCTGGTATGGCGGTGAGCCCGGCCGGAAGAACGCAATCCTGAAGGAAGACCGCAGCCTTGCCGAGCGCGCGCTGATCGCCGTGGCTTTGAAAGTTGATATGCCAGTGCTAGGCGTTTGCAACGGCATGCAGTTGCTCGGCGTGATGCACGGCGCCTCGATGATCGAGCATATCCCCGACGAAGGGCCGCATGCGTTGGATCACATGGCAGCGGACACACCCTGGCAGGGGCAGCATGACGTGATGTTCCAGCCGGGCTGCGCGCTTCGCGCCATCGCCGGCGTTGCATCGGCGCGGGTCAATAGCGTGCACCATCAGGCCGTGCGGTCCGCGCCGGGTTTCCGCATCGCCGCGGTCGCGCCGGACGGGATTATCGAAGCCATCGAAATCCCTGGGCACCGCTTCTGCTATGGCCTGCAATGGCACCCCGAATATGGCGTCAGTCCCGCCGACGGCGCCATCCTGCAAGCCTTTGTCGAGGCAGCCAGGCTCCATCGCCAACACACCCTGCCCGTTTCAGCCTCATGAACCATGGCCTTCCGGGCGCCTATGAGGTGATCGTCATCGGCGCCGGCGTCGCGGGCGTTGCGACCGCCTATGCGCTGGCAAGAAGCGGTGCTTCGGTCTGCATCATCGACCAAGCCAAGCAACCCGGGCGCGGCGCCTCCTTCGCCAACGGCGCACAGCTGAGCTATGCCTACGCCGACGCGCTGGCATCCCCCGCGCTGCTCACGAAGCTGCCGGCCCTGGCACTGGGGCTGGACCCGCTGTTTCGATTGAAGCTGTCGTCCGACCCCGGTCTTTATGTCTGGCTGGCCGAATTTCTGCGCAACATGACCGCCTCCCGGTTCGAGCGAAACACCTGCCAGGTTCTGACGCTCGCCCTTGAGTCAAGCCAGGCGATGCACGCCCTGCTGGAGCGGTACCCGATCGCGTTCCACCACGCCGTTCCCGGCAAGATGCATCTGTACTACAGCGAGAACGACCTGCAAAAGGCCGCCACCACCGTCGCCTTGAAACAGCGCCATGGGGCGAGGCAGGAGATCCTGACGGCCAGGGCGGCGATCGCCATCGAGCCGGCCTTGGCCCAGGTCCGGGGCCTGGCGGGTGTCGTGCATTCGCCGCAAGACGCGGTCGGCGACCCAAGGCAATTCTGCGAGGCCCTGTTGGCTCTCTGCGGGGCACAATTCGGTGTCGTGGCGCGTCTTGATACCAGCGTCACCGGCATGGTGCGGGAAGCTGATGGCTGGCGCGTTTCGACAGGGCGCGGCGAGGGGTTTTCCGCGCAGCGTCTGGTGCTCTGCGCGGGCGAAGGCAGCCGCATCCTTGCCCGCAAGCTTGGTTTCGATCTCCCCATCCAGCCGGTAAAAGGCTATTCATTCACCGCGCCGCCCGGCCCCGAGGCGCCGCACCTCAGCCTCACCGATACAAAACGCAAGCTGGTGTTCTGCCGGCTTGGGAACCAGATCCGAGTCGCCGGCCTTGCCGAGCTGGGAAACAGTTTTGGCGCGGTCGATCCGGCGCGGGCGGGCCTGTTGCGCGACCTGGCACGCGAGGCCCTGCCCGGCGGCGCGAACTATACAGCCATCGAAAGCGAGTGGGCCGGGTTGCGGCCAATGACGCCAGACTCCCAACCGATCATCCATTGGGTCGATCCACACCTCGCGCTGAACACCGGTCATGGCATGCTGGGATGGACCTTGGCCATGGGCTCGGCCGCCCGCCTCGCCCGGGCAATGCCTGCTTTATCCAATTGAGTTTCGGGACGAATGAAGATGCCGGCTCTGGACCATTCCACGCTTTCGGCCATGGAGCCTGCCACGGATCGTCGTATCACAGAGACGCCTTGGCCCGCCGCGTCGCAGGCCTGGGTCGCGCTCTGCGCCTTCTGTGTCGCTGCCATCCTCTCCTACACGGACCGGCAAATTCTCAGCCTGCTGGTTGACCCGCTGCGCGCCACCTTCCGGCTTTCCGATACCCAGGTAAGCATCCTGCAGGGCGTGGCGTTCGCACTGATCTACGCTGTCGCCGGCCTGCCATTGGGCCGCATGGCCGATGTGCTTCCCAGGCGCCGAGTGATCATCGGCGGCATTCTGATCTGGAGCGTGGCGACACTGTGGTGCGGTCTTGCTCGCTCGTTCGGCGAGCTGTTTCTCGCGCGCGCCTTGGTTGGAGTAGGCGAAGCGGCCCTGGCGCCGGCGGCCACGTCGATGATCGCCGACTATTTCCCACCACGGCGGCGCGGCACCGCGACGGGCCTGTTTCTGATGGGTCAAGTGGCAGGCAGCGGCCTGGCCATCACGCTGGGGGGCGCGATCCTGCAACTGGCGCAGTCGGGCGCCCTGGCAGGCTTGCCGCTGATCGGCGCACTCGCGCCGTGGCGCGCCACGCTGCTGCTGCTCTCCCTGCCGGGCCTGGTCGTGGCAGTGCTGATTGCCGCCACGCGCGAGCCGCCGCGCCGCCATGCGCCCGGGCGACTGCGCGCGCCCAGGCTGCCTGACGTCGCAAGCACCCTTCTGGCCCGGGGTGCCACACTCGGACCAATCTATCTCGGCATGGCTTTGCTGTCAGTTGGCGATTTCTCCCTGCAGAATTGGTACCCTGCGCTGCTGTCCCGCAGATTCGGCCTGTCGCCTGGCTTGATCGGCGCCGAGTTGGGGCCCGCGGCGATCGCTTCCGCCCTGGTTGGCACCCTGGGCGCGGGCCTCCTCAGCGACCGACGCGCGGCCGGCCGAGGCGTCAGCGCGCGGCTGCCGATCGCGGCCGTCGCCGCGGCACTCGCACTCTCCGGCGCGCTGGCCGGGCTCGCGCCGTCGGCACCGGTGGCGATCGCAATCTTCATGTGCTGGGTCGTGATGTCCAACGCAGCAGGCGCCATCGGCATCACAGCCGTTCAGGAACTGGCGCCGGCACCGGTGCGCGGCGTTGCCTTGGCGCTGATCTCCTTCTTCAACATCGGCCTGGGCCTGGGGGTGGGCACCACGACCACGGCCGTTCTCACGGACAAGGTTTTTGGCGGCCCACACGGGGTGGGCACCGCGATGACGGCCATGGCAGTGCCGGCATCCGTGCTGGGCGCCTTGGCCTTCCTGGCGGCCGCGCGATCCGCGAGGAGGCAGGCAGTAGCGCAATGAGCGGAGTTTTCATCGCCGGCCTCGATACGGAGACCAACAGCTTCTCGCCCATCCCCACCTGTGAGCGCGCCTTCCGGGAGACCTTGCTGGCGTTCGGCGACGCCACCGCGCGCCCGCTCAATATCTGCTCTGCGCAGCTCGCCGTGTGGCGCAAGCGCGCCGAACGGCGCGGGATGGCGGTTTACGAAGGCCCCTGCGCCGTCGCCCAGCCCGGCGGACTCATCCCACGCGATTTCTACGAGGGGCTGCGCGACCGCCTTCTGGAAGAGCTCCGGGCTGCATCGCCCGATATGGTCTTGCTAGCGCTGCATGGCGCGGCAATCGCCGAAGGCCAGGACGACGTCGAGGGCGATCTTCTCGAACGCGCGCGCGCTCTCCTGCCTGCCGGAACCTTTCTCGGCGCGACACTCGATCCGCACGCACATCTCACTGCGCGCATGCTGGCAAGCGCCAGCGCGCTCATCGCGTACAAGGAATATCCGCATACCGACGTCCTGGAGCGGGCCGAAGAGCTGATGGAACTCGCGCTGGCCAGCACGGAGGGGGGCGTTCGGCCCACGATGGCCATGTGGGATTGCCGGATGATCGGCGCCTTCCCTACCCAGCTCCAGCCCATGCGCGGATTCGTCGATGCGCTGAGCGCGGCCGAACGCGACGGCACCGGCATCGTCTCGCTGTCGCTGATCCACGGTTTCGCGCATGGCGACGTGGCCGATACAGGCGCCCGCATGCTCGCCATTACGGATGGCAACCCGGCCAGGGCGGCATCGCTCGCCGAGCGTTTCGGACGGCGCTTTGTGGCGATGCGCGGCGAGGCGGCGACACGCTTCATCGATGTGCAGACCGCCCTGGACCTGATCGACCGCAAACCTCCGGGCACTCCGCCGCTGGTGCTGGCCGATACAGGCGACAATCCCGGCGGCGGCGCGCCGGGAGATGCGGTATTTCTGTTGCGTACCTGTATCGCACGCGGGGTGTCGGGTGTCGCCCTGGCAATGTTCTGTGATCCGGACGCCGTCGCCCTCTGCCAAAGCGCGGGTGCCGGATCCGTTCTCGACATCAGCATCGGCGGCCGTTTCGGGGACATATCGGACTCCCCGGTCATTTTGCGCGGCGCGCGGGTGGAGGCCATCGCGGACGATCTGCGGCAGCGCTTCAGCGATGTCCAGCTACCGCTGGGCCGCGCGGTTCGGCTGACGGCCGGCGGCCTTACCCTGATCCTCACTAACCACCGCACGCAGGTATTCGATCCGATCTGCCTGGCGGGGCTTGGCGCCGATCCCCGATGCTTCCGCGCCATCATCGTGAAATCGGCCAATCACTTCACCGCCCTGTTCGCGCCTATCGCGAGCGAAATCCACTACGTCGCCACCCCTGGTGCCACATCGCCGCGCTACGCCGACATACCTTATCGCAAGCGCGCACCGAATTACTGGCCGCGCGTGGCCGATCCCTGGTCGTAAGGAAAAAGTGTTCTTTTTCCAAAAAGGCGTAGCCCGCGCTGCGCGAACCAAAAACTTTTGCTTCTTGAGGTGTATGTTGCAGCCGGCACCTGTACAAAAACATAAAAGCTTCTTACTTCTTTTTTTAAAAAAAGAAGTCCTTTTCTTCCTTTCTTTTGGCTGGGCGGGCCTGCTTCTGTTCGCCACGGCAGCCGGCGCCCCCGCGCCGGAAGGCTTCGACATCGTGATCCGCAATGGCAGGGTTTACGATGGGTCCGGCACTGCGCCGATGCTCGAGGATGTCGGCGTGAAAGGCGACCGCATCGCCGCCATCGCCCCCCATTTGGCGGGAAGGGGGACAACCGAGATCGACGCCAGGGGCAAGGCCGTGGCGCCTGGCTTCATCAACATGCTTGCCCATCCCGAAGTGACGTTCATGGCAGATGGCCGGGCACTCTCCGACCTCCAGCAGGGCGTCACACTGGAGGTGCTGGGCGAAGACTCGATGGGGCCGCTCACGCCCGCGATGAAGGGGCTGGCGATCCAACGGCAGGGCGATATCACATATCCCATTACCTGGACCACGCTGGGCGAATATCTGGAGATGCTGGAAAGCAAAGGCATTTCGCCGAATGTTGCATCCTTCGTTGGCGCCAGCACCGTGCGTGTCAATCTGCTCGGCGAAGCAGATGTTCAGCCAACGCCGGCCCAGCTTGCCGCGATGCAGACTCTTGTTCGCCGGGCGATGGAGCAGGGCGCGCTGGGGCTGACGGATGCATTGATGTACGCGCCTGACAGCTTCGCCAAAACCGCGGAAGTCATTGCCCTGGCCAAGGTTTCGGCCCGGTGCGGCGGCATCTACACCGTGCATATGCGCAGCGAGGGCGACCATCTCGAACAGGCGCTCCAGGAAACCTTCGATATTGCCGAGGCCTCCGGTGCCCCAGCCGAGATCTATCACCTCAAGGAGGCGGGCCAGGACAATTGGGGCGAACTCGACAAAGTCATCGAGATGATCAACGCGGAGCGGGCCAAAGGGGTGCGGATCACTGCCGACATGTATACCTACACGGCGGCCGCCACTGGCCTTGATGCAGCGATGCCGCCCTGGGTGCAGTCGGGCGGGCTGGAACAATGGATCGCACGGTTGAAGCAACCTGCGATTCGCGCCCGTTTGGCCGCAGACATGCGCGATCCCCATCCACAAGGCTGGGAGAGCTACTACGCTGGCGCCGGCCCCGCGAAAACGCTGTTGCTGGCCTTCAAGAACCCAAGCCTCAAACCTCTCACGGGCAAGACCCTGGCTGACGTTGCACGCATGCGCGGCAAGAGCCCGGAGGAGACAGCGATGGACCTGGTTGCCGAAGATGGCTCGCGGGTCGCTGTCGCCTACTTCCTGATGAGCGAAAAAAATGTGCAGCGGCAGATCGCGCTGCCATGGATGAGCTTTGCCTCCGATGAATCGGCGCCGGCTCCGGAAGGCGTGTTCCTGCTCTCGCACGTCCATCCGCGCGCCTACGGGAATTTCGCGCGACTGCTCGGCCACTATGTGCGGGAGATGCATATAATTAGCCTTAGCGAAGCCGTGCGCCGTCTGACGAGCCTGCCGGCCAGCAATCTTTCGCTAAAAAATCGCGGCCGCCTCGCCCCCGGCTTCTTTGCCGACATCGTTGTTTTCGATCCCGCCACCATTTCCGACCATGCTACCTACGACAATCCGGCGCAGCTCGCGACGGGCGTGGAGCAGGTGCTGGTGAACGGCCGCTTTGCCCTGCGCGACGGCTCGCCAACCGGCGCCGCCACCGGCCGCGTCGTGCGCGGCCGGGCCTGGACGGGCATGCCGGGCGGCGGGTGCAAAGGATCGGCCTCAGACTGGAGTTGGTCGAAATAGGCCGCTTCGAGCATCGGCACCGCCTTTGGCCAGGCAGATGCCGCCAGCACAAAGGCACAATGGCGCCAGGTTGCCGACCAACTGCGCCCAAAGCCGCGAAATTGGCCGCCATGATGGATGACGTGGAGGCCGACATGCTGGCCTATATGGGGTTCCCGCAGGCACATCGAACCAAGCTGCACAGCATCAATCCGATCGAACGGCTCAACGGCGAAATCAAGCGGCGCACCGACGTTGTTGGCACGCCCGGCAATCCTCGGACCAATGGCGGATTTGCCTCGCGTCCAAATGAAGCCGCCATCCGCCGCCTCGTCGGCGCCATTCTGTTCGAACAAAACGATGAATGGGCGGTGCAGCGCGGACGCTACATGACGCTGGAAACCATGGCGGGATTAAGCGATGATCCAATCGCCGAGCTGCCCGCCGTAGCTGCCTGAAGCTGGCCAACCTTGCCAGAGAACGCAATGATATAGCCGACGCTACACCACGCTGCGCGACACCATCCACGTAAAAGCCGCTGATCCGAAGGAAGGCTTGCTGAATGGGTTAGTGTTCCGCTGAAAACTTCATAACATAAGCTTCCAGACGATCGACCTGCATTGTCAGCTTCGCTGCTGCCCTGCGGGAGGCAAAAAAGGCTCGCGTGCCTTCTATGCCGCACTCAAAGCCCGTCTCCCCGCGCATGGCAGGGCGCCGGAGGACTTGAAACTAATGCCCGGCCTTACGCCGATCGTCGGCCACACCACGCAGGAGGCGCAGGACAAATTTGCCCAGATGCAGGCACTCGTCGATCCGGTGGCGGGGCTGGATTTGCTCGGTATCGCGCTGGGTGTCGCAGTGGAGCTGCGCCGACGAGGGCTATTTCGAACATCGTATGAGGGAAACTCTTTGCGGGAAAATATCGTCCTGCAACCGTAAGCAAAATAGTTTGGGTTAATGAAGTTTGTGATCACATGCAGTCACAGGCTAACGCTTATGGCTCGCACAGGGCGGTAATCGACAAGTGCGGGATATTGGCCTAGGATCGGAGAAATCTGCGATGAAGCACCTTATAACACTCGTCATTGAGATTGACCCTCCGCCGAGTTCGTCATTGCGCGGTCCTCTTGGGGCGTGGCAATCCAGGAGTCAGG
>Ga0116229_10001173_pt1 | contig 40015 bp, 24 predicted proteins | sample S1TSphgellanicum_3_FD_87313 | JGI IMG/M metagenome (GOLD analysis project Ga0116229, IMG submission 87313) | Host-associated microbial communities from peat moss isolated from Minnesota, USA - S1T2_Fc - Sphagnum magellanicum MG | ecosystem: Host-associated > Plants > Peat moss > Unclassified...
ATGATGGAAATCCTTGTTCTCAATTCATAAAGTCATGTAATAATAAAACAATGAACAAGCATCTTATTTTCAGAGGTTCTCTCAAATATGATATATGTCTTGTGAGCATTCATACAAAATAAGTGGCAATGAGCATTTTAAGTGTGACATGTTTTTTTGGGTGCAAAGTTCCTCATGTATCAAGTTGTCATTTTGAAGTTCTATCTATCAAAACAAAACAAGGATAGGTAGGGTAACTAGTTGATGAGCAAACATTTAAGCTCTCAAAGAATGTGTATTCATTCTGCCATCACTTTGATTGAGACCTAAATATTCAAAGAGTCTAATATGTGATTGGTTTCCATTTGAAAGCTAGTGATTTCACTTCATTTGTATTCTGATGTTCTACTTGTATCCCGCAAAAAGTGTTGACAAAGACTCTTTGTTACATGTTCAGTTGTCCTTCTCCACTCTGTCTATTGGTTTATAATTTGTGATTTACGAGTCGGCTGCCTGACCTACTAGGTGAGCTTATTAAGTACTTGTTATACTAGTGCATTGAGTCTATGGTACTAGGGAATGTTACATCATCTACTCTATGTTTGCAACTCCCACTTAGCCTTAAATATTTTTTGTTACTTCCCTACTTGTGAAGTTATTTCCTTCAATGGTTGTTCTTTCTCTCCTTGGTCTACTTGTTCTACCTTTGTGACCCACTTGCTGTATGCATGACCTCACTTGGTGCCTCTATAGTCATGTACAAACCTCCATTTGAGTTTTAAACGAATAAAATAAAATATTTCAAAGTAAGGGGAGTTTTAAAAAAGAGTTCAGCCTCTTGTAAACACATATCCTTTTATGTGCAATTAAAGTGCATCCTATAACTAGACATACTAAACTTCATACAATAACAATATCTCTCCTATTACCAAACAACATCAACTTTATTTCAATGAATAAGTTGCAATAAAAACACTATGCACAATTTTCCCTTCCGAAAATGGAAATGTGACAACTATAAAAAAAATTATCCATTACCAAACACAAAGAAAAACAATGAATAGAGAAAATATTTTGGCATTGGAGTTTTGAAACCCATTGAAAAACACAAAATTGACATCTCTGAATGAAAGGATTAAAAACCCCAACCAATGTTTTTTTTTCTGAGGCAAACTCAGCTTTTCTTGGCTACTTTTTGGGGAAATTTTTGAAATTTTTTCAAAAGAAATCCTTTGAGAGGGTTGCAGCTCATTTTCAGATTTCACAACACTGCAAAAAATTTGACTGACCCCAACTACAAGTTTTAAGAAGTGGTGATTTGATTTTAGTATATGGCTGAATGGTTACCAGTTGGACTATGTTTGCTAATGGGCCATTTGTGAACTCTCTGGATGTTCACTCACCCGTGGGTGTTCAGTGATATGTGATTCTAAGCAAGGTATATTAAACTAAATTGTGGAGGCTCTGGAAGATGATTTGTTCCTTTGCCCCTTTGTGACACCCACTTTGGGTTTTGTCCTTGGGGCTCCTACTTGTGTCCTCTCTCTTTGTTCCTTCTTTTTCCCCTTGGCTTGGGTGCTTTGTTTACTGGTGTTTGCCAGGGTTTCATCAATTCAAATTGAGGACATCACACAACCAGTGGGTGGAACATCCTGAGGAATGCCAAAAAAGCACATTTTTCCAACTTTGCTATTTTTTGTTTTGCCGATTGCAGTTTGTTGTTTAGTCCAATTAGTAAGTGCTGTATGAAGCAAATAGCCAACACCTACTCTAATACCATGGCAAAAACTGAAAACCCTAAATATTTTTTCATTGCTTTTGAACATTATAATTATTGGGTCCTAGGCAGTACTTTATTTACTAAGTTTTGCCACTTGACAACCCAAAAAAAAAATAAAAAATCCAGTCCAACTCATACATAGTATTTTTGTCAAAATAATGCCAAATACATATGCACTATAGGAGTCCAAACTCAAGAAGGTGAAGGTACCAGTGTTTCTGGTTCACCCAGGCACACTCTGCTCCATTTAACGAGCTCTTAGACGCATTGTACACACTTTTGGGTGCTCCATTGGGAAGATAAGAGGGGCAGGTGAAGGGAATTTGCTATACAACTACAGATCAGGTAGCACAGTTTTCCTCCCTCCATTCGTGCTCGGTCCAGACTGCATACTTCACTTATTTAGCTTGCACCCTCTCTCGTGTAACTCTAGACTAGGATGATATCCTACGTTTGGCTTTGGAATCTTCAATCTTCACTAGATTTGTATAGGTTGTGTTTTATATCTGTTAACTCCTAAACACTTGATAAGCCAAAAAAATGATTTTTTTGGAGTTTGAAATAGATTTGGGCGATGCAAATGTAAATATTTAAATATCTAAATTTTAATGCAACTGTTCAAGCCATGCATCAAATTCTAAAGGCCTAGTATACGTCACCTTCCCCAATTTCTTGTTAACCAGGATTTTTCTTATTACTTTTGTATCTTGCAAGCAAAGGCCAAGACTTACAAAAAAGAGTAAAAACTAGAATAATTCACCCAAAATGCATGAAGGCAGCTCACCAAACCTAGTTGCATAATTTCTTAGCACATGTTGTGTTGCCAAACACTGTACTCAACAATATTTGCATGTTGCACATGTACATGTTGATATCATGAATTGCATCCCCAAAATCATGTTTGAGCATGATTTCAGCAAGCAATCTGTCTGCATGGAAAATTCAATTGTACAGTTGTATTGTACTTAATATTTAACCCATATGTAAGTATTTATCATTTCCCCATGTTGTGTGGGTGTGTGTATTTCTAGTATGTTACATTTGTGCTCTATGTAGTCGGAGGAGAACAATCTATTGATGATATATAGGTACACCATGTACAAAATCCGCAATCCATGTAACAATGGTATTGAACCAATAATATATTTCATCAATTCCTCAAAAAGAAAAAGGGTATATGAATGATGTACATTGGCTTGTAGATAGACATGTGTACGTATGATGTAATAAGCATCAATTTTTTGAAATTGAGTAATATTCCACTTTTTCTAATTGCTAAGTTAGTTCCAGATAGCCAATATTTCATGCTTTTAGCTTTTTACTAAAGCTACAGTTTGTATGCACATAATAGAAATGATAGCCCAAAGGCTTGGGACCCATCATGCGAATAGTTGCACGTTCAAGTGGACACTAGGCAACTAGATTCATGATTACATGTATATATTCATGTGTTACATGAATATCCACACTCAAATAAATGCAATGTGAATAAATAATATTCATGTTTCAGTTTTCCAGATTCGTAAAACTGGGTATGTATTATTGAGCATGGGCATTGATAACATTTGCCCCAATGCATGCCCAATCAGAACTGTAACCCCACAAACAAGTGTTTTTTTTTTTTTTCCCATTGGATGGCACTTGATTTGCTGAAAATATAATGAATCAAAGCTTTTAAAATTCAAATCCATTAGACCCACAAACTTTGTCCCAAGATAGCAATCAAGGAAAGGCATTGAAGGTGTGGATTTTATTCCACTTACAAAGTTCGCCACACCTAAGTGAAGTAGTTGATAAATCAAAAAGAAATTTTTTTACAATGGTGCAACGTGACACTTAATGATAAGGGGTCAAGAATTTGAGAAACACATGTTAGGAACATTTTAAGAACAAATATTTCTTACCTAAGTAGGTTATGTAAGTTTTTAAAGTTTTTTCATAATGTGTACATAGGTGGGGAACACAAAGCCCCTATGGTACAAGTCAACAATAAAAAGGACAATTTTAAAAGATTAAATTTTTAAAACTAAATTAAATTGGGTCCACCTTCCTTAAATTTTTGTGAAGTGATTCTTAGATATATCACACAAGGATAGGTTTGCCCCAATGTGAATTGGGAGTTAAAAATTCATTGAAAGAAAAGTATCAAAAATGGTTGCAAGGAGGCTTTGGGTTTTTATAATTCTACAAAGTACATGTACTATAATCTTTAAATAAGTACCCATGGCTTTGTTTCTAAATGGTAGAATCACTAGTAAAAATCCCCCCCTTTTTTTATTACATTTTCAACTTACAATTATAATTATAAATGACCCTTTCGATTACAATTTATTATTTTCAACTGCAATCTATTTTGTTCAACTACTAACCACAAAAGTTGAAAAGTACAAGTTGAAAATGAAATTGTAGTCGAAAGTGATGGCCACATGTCAGCACCACAACAATAACCATTTTTTACCATTTCAATTGGAAATGTTTCCACCATTACAGTCAAAAGTTGTTTTTGATTGTAACTTCCCACTATATGAACTTCACATGTTGATAAATCATGACATCATCAAAATTTGAGTTGAAATTCAACTATATTTTGATTATGTTTTTGACTATATTATTAAAAAAGTATAACTAATAGTTTGTTGACATGTGGCCCCAACATCTAACCAATAATTTGTTGACACATGGCCCCAATGTTTCACAAGTAGTTTGTTGCCACATGGCTCACATAAGGCTACATATCATCTTGGTTAAGGCTAAATTTAATCTAGACCCAAACCTAGGCTAAGTTTAGACTTAAGCTAAGTCTAAACCTAAGCTAGGTTCAAAACTAAGCTAAGCCTAGATTTAAGCCACCTAAGCTAAACCTAGACCTAAGCCTAATGTCACTTAATTAACAATTTACTTTTTCAATTTAAGTTTAACTTTTAAGGTTAAACTTTTGTGACTAGCTCATCCCAAATGGCTATTGAACAATGTAAATTTTTTTGTGCCTTGCCAAGAATTATAATTCACCTCTTTATATACTTTGAAAACTTGTTATGGAAAACAAACAATATGGGACAAATAGTTTGTTTGTAAGCTAGGGTGGAACAACTTGTGAACAATCACTTAGTCGTTCAAAGCTCGACAATTCCAAGGATGATCTTATTTCCTTATGGCATACAAACATGAATCCAAGTCCTCCTCTTGGCGCATTTGAGGTACTAAAAATCTTCAAAAACGGATACGAAATGAGAAAGTTATGGCTCCCCGAAGTAGGGGGTTCAAAATAAAAAATGGTGTAACACCTAGAAGCCTATTCCTGAACATTGAAAACAGTTCTAGGACGTTGTTCCATTTCTTTTAAAGTTCAAAGATGATTTGTAAAATGTAAGGTGGTGCTCACATAGCACTTTAGATCACTAAAATTGAACAAGAAATGAGAAAGATATGGACTATGAAAGTCGAAGCAATCTAAAAGAAAAAAAGTGCATTTTGTATCTTGAAAAAACGTTATATATATATATATATCCAGCTCTTTCTTTATTAGTCCTTTATTTGTCTATGGAGTTCAAAGGTGAATTATAAGGCTTAATTTAGTGACCCCATAAAGTTTTAAATCACTCAAAATGAAGAAGAGATGAGAAAGATATGAATGTCTTTGGTATGCCACTAATTAGTCATGGGCAATTCTACCCTAATTGTAACCAATTTACAACCTAACTAGTTGTAACCCACATTGCAAGTTAATCACAATGACTTACTAACAACTACCTAGCAACCTACTTACTTAAACTAGTACTACCTAACTACTTACCTAGCCTAATCTACTACCAATTAACCTGACTTATTAAACTTATCAATTAACTTAACCTACTAATTGATGTAGCATATGTGGCACCTAGGTTGGGCTAAAGTTAAATAAGGTGGCACCTAGGAGTACCTATCTAAAACCTAACAAAAGTAGCCTAGGGGTTTAATAGTTATTAGCCTACTAACTAATGTAATGTATGTGGCACCTAAGTGGGGCTTAAAGTTAAAGACAATGGAATTTAACCCTAGACCACCTAATACCTATTGAATACTTAACATAGTAGCTTAGAGACTTAATTTAACTAGTAATAGTTAGAAAATACCTATTATGTAGGTACCTAATATGTATTAGGTATGTACCTATTGGGTAATAATTAGTAGGTACCTAAAGGTACCTACTAAATACCTAGCTAGTTAGTAACTAGTAGGTAGGTACCTAGTAGTTAACTAAACATTAACCTTAAACCATATCTACTTACTAACTAAGTACTTAACTACCTTGTACTTTAAGTATTTACTAACTAAATACCTAGTTAGTACATAATTATTAACTTAATAAGTAGCTAGGTACGTGCTAGGTATTTAGTAAGTATCTAGTATGGTACATATACATACATAGTAGATAGGTATCTAATTACTAATATTTAACCTCATTAGTAGTTTACAATACTGTCTAAATAGGTAGGTATAATATTAATTTAAGTATGATAAATAGTTTATTATAACTAATAGCAGGTAATAATTTTAATTCTCAAATGTTATTGCAATTAGTTCTAAGCTACATTAGTAAGATTTTTATAATTATAATAATTAATAACGATTAATATTATTATAATATGATCCTAACTTAGGCGAATAATTAATAGTTAACCACCTAGGTTAAACAATCTCAACCATGCCCAAGCCTAGATCACCTAATACTTATCCAATGCTTATCATAAGTAAGCTAGATACTTAATGGCTAATAGTAGCTAGAAAATACATATAACATAATAGTTACTAAGTACTAGCTACTTAACTACGTACTTTTATAACTAACTAATAACTATTAAGTAGGTATCTAGTTAATAACTTAAACATTAACCTTAGTGGCTACCTACTTAATTAGCAGCTACCTATTAACTAACTATTAAGGAGTTAGTTATCTAGTACTCTAGATATACATTAGCTAAAACTTAACTACTAATTAAGTGAATAGCTAAGTAGGCAATAAGCACCTAGTATTTCAAGAAATAATTATTTAAACTCTAATTAATTAATCAATTCAAAAATTCATAATTAATTTTTTAATGTATTTAATTATTTGGAAATTGCTTATAAAATAATATAACTTTCTACTTATTAAATCATCTAAATATTTTTTAAATTTTTAGTTCTGAAAATAAACCTTTTAAATTGCTAGTGATCAACTAATTAAATAAAAATAATTAGGTTTTAAATTACTATCTAACAAAATAAATTATTAACTAATTGGTAATTCTTCAATATTAACTATAAATTATTAAGTTTCTAACTTCTTAAATCAATTGGTAGAAATAAATCAGTTTTAATTCATAATTAATATTAATTAAATAATTTAACTCATGCATCATTAATTTTCTTAATTTCATAACTAGCTACCCATTAATTAATTAATATTTATTATTTATTAACCATAATTTTTTATTAATAAAAACTAACTATCACATAGTTTAATAAATATTAATAAATTAAGTTATTACTTTATTCTTAGAAATATCAAACTGATAAAAATAATAAATCTTTTGTATATATATAACAAATTTGATTAATTCATTAATTAAATATTCAATGGTTTTAATTAATTTTTAATAATAACTAGAATTTTTAATTTTTGAAGAATTTATTATTTATTATTCATTGGTTGATTAAATATTTACTAATTAATATTCATTAGCTATTAACCATAACTATTGAGAAAGTAGTTAGATCATATTATTGAAAAATTTCAAAATGAATGAAATGTTTCAAAATTATTAAATAAGGAATAATAAAAATAATTAATTAATAGTAATAAATTATTGAAAAATCATTAGTTGATAAATATATAATATATTTATATAAACCTATTAACTTGTTAATAAAAATTAAATAATTTTATATTAACTAACAATTATTGCATATTTTTTAATCAATTAGTTAATTAATATTTGTAATTTATGAATAATGATTAATTGTTGTATCAATTTATGATTAATTTATGCATTCTTTGTAAGGTTGACTTGTAGTTATATAGTATAGTTGAAAAATAATCAATCCAAAGTTGCAACAAAGACATTAGTCCGTTGAACTGCATTTCATCCATCCACCTGGCATTTATCATCCACTTTGATAGTTTGTGACTCACCAAAGTAGTTGAACACAAGACTTATGAAGTTGACACACCAACTTGGGAGGCATGACTATAGGTTATGTCATTTTGTCAGTTGATGTCTTGACTATAATTCAATTGTATACCCCTTAGTTGAAATTTATTTTTGACTATCCACCAAAACAATAGAAGGTTCAACTTATTTGGTAGCCCCAAATTATTTTTTTAATATTTATAAATTTTGAATCGAAAATGTAGCTGAAAATGACATGTAGTCGAAAGCAGGTCGGTTGAAAAAGGGAGGTTTTCTACCAATGAATGTAACAAGTTCCAAGTAATTTGGTCAAGAATTTTGCCTCATCTACCTAGTTAGTTTCTCTAAAAACATTGGTATAAAGGACTACCTTCCAAAACTACCAAATCCCATACATGGCTAATTCATAGAAATTTCAAAAAAATGAAATACCTAGACTCAACCGATTCTTTGGGAAAAAAAAGATAAAATATTTGGAACTAGTGATTATTTAAAAATTAAAAATGGCCCACTATCGGTTTACACATTATCTATGTGTTTGGGAATGCAATTGTTATTTTTTGAAAGTTTAAGACAACTTGTATTTTTTAGTTTAATGTAACCAATTTTAATTAGTCTTTGGAAATAATATTACATCATTTTCTTTTATCTTGGGTTTTGCGTAATGTAAATGGAATTCAACACAATTTATAAATTGAAATAGGTTTGGAATTTTTTACTTATCGTAACATCAAAACTAAAGGTTTAAGGATCTAAAGAACCCTATTCATAACCATAACAATTTAACAAGAATTGATTTATGTATGCCATTAGTAATAAACACCAATTAACATGACATTGACATTAATTAAAATATTTTCCAAGGACTTATTTGTTAATATACATCATGGAAAGTTTTCATACCCTCCATGACATCTATTCATCATGTGATGAATTTTCCTTTCTAGAACTAAAGGTAGAAATTCCATCCCACCAAACTCCTATTTGGTTTTATGCCTCTGTAGTTATGTTCCTAGGTTTATTGAATGTTGGGGTTCCCAAAAGGAATATGGTGTAACAAAAAAAATATTGCATAGCCTAAATTTGGGTTTCTATAAATTTTTCTCATTATAATTATAGTAGATTGTTGTATGTTTACAATTAGAATGATATCATGTCAAATATCTAATATATAGGTTAATTTAACAACAAATATTTTTTTGTGGATCATTTATATTATTATACAATTTGGCATTATACTAAATAATGAAACTAGCTATATGATTGTGAGCTTTTTTCAGATTTTTTGCATGGTAGGCTCATTTTTTCAAAAAATGTTGGCAATTCCAAAATAAATTAATTAGTGTTTAACTGGGCTAGCTATTACAATACATAAAAATATCCAAAAATAGATTGGATATTATATAAATATCTTTTTGAGCCCTTCAAAATAATTGTATCAAATGTCCTAGCTACAATTTGTTTATAAAGGAATATAAAGGAACACGTCCATTAATGTAATTGATTCTATTTTGAAAAAATTGGATAAATAATTTTTACATTTATGTTTAGCAATGTTCGTTGGATGTATTTGATTAAAGTATAAACCATATTCAAAAAATTTGAAGGTTGTAGGATTAATTTGAAAGGGAAGCAAGGAAAATGATTATTTCGCTAGAGAAAAATTTCAATTTAGAACTTCAATTTGCAAGTATTTTATATAATCACAAGCAACATTTATGACTAAAAACTCATTAGTCATGTTGGACAAGTTACATGCAACATGATGTAAGGTTAGTCACCAAATGAAGTACATAGGACCAATAGGTGTAGTTTCATCCGTTGACCATCCATGAAGCAAATGCCATTTGTGGCATGGTCCTTAAAACTATATAATAATTATATTGATTACCATTTATCATGTACCAACTATATCATCAAGAAGCAAATCAACAGTGGACCTATGGTGTTACATTAATATTAGTTAAATAAATGTTTGTACGTTATAAATACTTACCTAATTACCCTAGTTAGCCTACCTATGCTACCTAGCTAGCTACCTTACTTAGCCTCCTAAGCATGGAATAAAGTTGCAAAAAATGAGAATTGAACCTTTCACCTTCACACTAAAAACCAACTCCTTATTGACTAATTTGTCACATTTGTGTTTGACCATAGGATAAATTTAGATCATTTGGGTGTTATCTATATCTCAATTAAAATAGAAATGTGTTTGGTGATGGGAATCATTCCTTGCACTTTTAAAAAACCATTGCCTAACCTTACATGGAAAATGTTTGGTCATACATGTAAAGTAGCACATTATGGGGCAAATTCCAAATTGCTTCACGTTTAAGATTTGTTTGATAATGGGGGTGATTTAATGTTGGATTACAAGATTTAGAATTTTGGGTGCAAACAATCTTCTAAGTGCACAAATAGGACTTCAACCTTCAATGTACAACATCATTTTCTTATGGAAACACAAAGCATGCAACAACTAGCCCCCATTGCAAGCACATTGGATTCACACCAAAACATGTATTTGATTCACTAGTTCAACTAAAAAAGCTACATGTTACATAAACTTGAATTACTTCTCATCCTTTTCAAAATCCCTTACAATTGCTTCAGAATGTTAAAACATTTAGATGAGCTTCAATGTTTTAAAAAGCTTAGATATGTTTTAAGGCTAAAGTGTTGAGAAAAAATGCAAAGAAAAGGAAATCAAATATATAATCAAGAAAGGGGAAGACATGTCAATGTTGGAACTAGCTCACAAGATTCTAAAGTACAAGGTAGTAAGCTAAATCAACCTACCCAAACATTAGTTGCAAAATTTTTTAAAAATTCATGTAGATCAAATCTACCAAGAAAAGTACTATACATATTACCATTAATTTGATTCAAGAACTTGTAATCTCAAGAATAGCAAGGAGTTTAGGTAGATTTGGTTCTAGTAATTTTTTACGTATTGCAACTAACCAAAGTTTGGTTCGAATCTTGACCCCCTTGGTGCTTTCCATCTTGGGCTCCTTCAATTGTTCCTATATTCTTACATCCCCATTGTTTTGAAATGAAGGATGTAAGTTACTTTCCACTTTCCTTTGGATCATTTGGCTTGGGACCCATTAAACATTGCTACACGCAACGTTTTTTTTTGTTTATGCAATGGTGTCTTTTTCTCCCTATTCATTATGAAAAATCACATTCATGGAAACCTCACTACCTTGCAACTAGGGACTCCTATGAAATTACCATGCAACTAAACTACAACTACCTTTTAAAAATACAATGATTTTTATTTTTAAAATCCACATTAGATATTATTTGAGTTTTACTATAGTTGCACATTAGTTGCAAAATGGATCCTATACAAATGTATGTACACACCATCTATATGGTCACAATCAAATGTATTTGACTTTGTGAGCGAGTTGCATGGTAGTTGCATTATACAACTATTGTATAATTGGCTTATGTGTGCAACTTCAAGTGTGTTTTCATGTGTGATTACATTGCAACTAACTATACGAAATGGCATGTATGATTAAGTCACATGTTCTGCATTTCCACCATCCATTTGAAATGGCACTTTTAATTTTTATACAATTAATTTTCAACTAAACTTGCCACTAATACAACTATTATTGCCACTAGGTTTTCATTATGTAAATACTACTAATTCACCAATTTGGGACTTTCATTCAACTTCAATTTGACTGATCAACAAATATGTTCCAACCAACATGTTATGATATCACCTATAAATTGTATAATTTATTGAAAGAAAAAGTGTAGTCCTGAAGTGACATTGAAATAATGTACACATTGTATTATCAAGTTCATTTGGATGTACATAAATATTCCTTTGTAAAATTCAAAATATTTTATTTTAAACATCGAAGAAAGTTCTATATTATATGTTTCAACTTTAGAAGCAAAGGACCAACATAGAAGAAACACAAACATGTTTAAAAAGAAAATAACCTTTTATTTTTAGATATCATATCTTCCTTGTTTTTTGTCCACTTTCAATGATCTAAAGTGCTATGGATGTATTAAGTTAGAATCTACATGGATTATTTGAGTTCTAAAAATAAAAGAACAACACAAAAGAGCCATGACAAATATGAATCTACTGAATCTTAGTGCATTAAATTGGTGACCAAACATTAACCCTACTTACTTTTGAAAACCATATATTCTTCATCTTGTGTTCTTTTTGAACAATTTAAATGGCCATGGGTGTGCCAAGTCAAGGTCTAAAAAAAGCTTTTCCACTTGAAAGGCAAAAGAACAATGTATTAAAATTTAAAACTATTTAAAAACTTAAATGTTTGCCCACTGGCTTGTTTTGTAGTAGTTGCAAGTGAGTTGCAATTAGGATGCAACTAATTTTTTCATCATGTATTGTTTGTCTTACCTTTCAAGTTTGTAAAGTATATAACTAAGTGCATTGGGAGTATTAAAAAACAAATGACATTTGGAATAAACCAATAAAAAAAGGTTTGGCCTTAAAAGTTAAATCCAAAATAAAATAGGAATCTTATTCCAAATGATTTACCTATCTACTTTAAACCTCCTTGCCTATCTATTTATGTTTAATTATTTAACTAATTAAGCTAAAAAATTAAATAATAATGCATATTTACTTTAGGCCTACCTATTTATTGACCTAAGCACCACATGTCAACATCTTATTGGCCCTAAGTTGAATGATGTAAATTAAATTAATAAAAATATTAAATATTAAAATAAAATTTAGAATTGCCACATGTCCATTGATCAAAACATCATTGCCATGCCAATAGATTGTTTTTTATGTAGTTACAACATAGTGCTATAGTAGTTGCAACGTAATGGCACCATAGTTATAATGATTTAGTTGCAACATAGTTACATGAATTGCATATGTATATTGGTTTCATATATGGTGAATTGTGCCATTACAACTTTTGCAACTCATATGATAGCACTTACATTGGAGAAATACGATGAGTTGCAAGTTGTCCTTGCAACTCAAAATTACAATTGCAAGCCTAATTGCAAAAGACTTACTTTCTTATAGTCATTTGAAGGGAAATGGCCAAACATTAAGAGTCTAGAACACAGTTGTGGTCGTTTTTTTCAAGCAATTAGGAGGAGCTTCAAGTTGAACATTTGTTAGGTGCACACAAGCCCTTGTAGTTTTACTTTTATACCAACCCCTTTATGATGGTGCCCCCCTCTAATGCTCCCAACCTCTTCTTCATCATCTTGGGTGGAGTTTAACCCTAGGGTGTGTTATTAGAAAGTATGTTCATACTACTAGAACCCTTACTCCCTTGCCATAGCTTCAATTTCTTCAAAGATTGTTAATGCACTATACATTTTCCACCCCCTAGATTTATCCCCCCCATGCTTAGATTCCTTAATGGAATTTCAACTTGATTCAAAATTTTCCCTAAATTGTTTTAAATCAACATCATCCACTTGTCTGACCTTTTAGTCGGAGGGTAAAAACATGGTTAGATGATTCATTTTTGGCATTTTGAAGCTCTACCTCTTAAATTAGCTAAAATTTATAGGTGTAGGCATTCAATCGTGGGCCACATTTGCCCCTTTTGACCACAATGTTTTCAAGAATATTCTTAACTCATCTTTTAGAAAAGTGTTTTAACTTATTTTTTAATTTAATTAAAAAAATTATGTTAAGGTTTATATTCAAAAATTTCCAAAAAATCAGTAGGTAGGCATTAAAATTTGCCAAAAATAATGAAATGTGAATTTTTTACATTGTAAAAGTAGTGGTTATAATTGATTTTTTATCCATTAGATTGATTTCAAATTTTCAAGATATTGATATCAATATATTGATAATAACATTCTATAAAAACAATTTCATTTGTATTTTTTTTCTAAAATGTTAAATACACAAAATTAAGTAGTGATTTCAATTAATTTGGTACATGTTTGCAAAATTGCACCTTCTTGTAGTTATAATAAATATCAAATTATAAATATTATAATTATCCCCTATGCTTTTTAATCAAAAAACTATTAAACCACCTTTTAGATATCATTGGACAGGTGATTGGTTTAAAAATTGATGTGATAGTTTGAGTATTTCAATATGAAATGGACTATAAATGATAAAAAATGACGAAAGCCATGGCATTTAAATTTTTTTTAAATGAAATTATTTTATATTGAGAAAGTTTCGATGCATGTTGTTTTTGAATTCCTTGTTTGATGATGGTATATATATATATATATATATATATATATATAGACATTGTTTTGAATTCACATTTTTCATTTTATTAACATGCGAAACTTAATGTCATCATTTCAAAAGTTCATTATGAATGCAATATTTTTTTAAAAAATATTCATATTTTTAAATATGATTTCCATTAAAATTTATTGTAAGTTTATAACATGGATAATTTAAAATTTAATCATCTTAATGCTTAATATACCTTTACATTTTAAATTCATTTATAATTTAGGAGTACTATTATTGTGACAATCCAAATAGTCCCTTGAACTATAATTAGAAGGCCTTTGAACATGGTAATGGAATACCTTCAAAATTCACTTAACCCTAAGGATTTGGCTATGGCTTTCAACAATTATTGTTGGTGTGTGTGTGTGTTGCCATAGGTTGTATCCCTAGCTACATAATTTAGGCCACACAACTTTTAACATTGGCCAAGCTTTTCAAAAGTATTGGGCTAATTATAATTGATAAGGTTTTATATTGGTTGGTGAATAAGGTTTTATGTTTTTACTTTCATTATGCATTTTTGATTCACTTATCCTTTCATTAATTTAGTGTTGTAATTAGGGAAGGTGTGAAGTAGTGGTATTCAAACAATCTTGGATTTTCACCTTTAGTGAGTGGTGTTGCAAATAGATGTTGTAAACACCTTCAACACCATTATTTGCAAGGTTATATTCTAGAAGCTTTGTGTGGTAGGTGGTTAGTTGTCCCAACTCATCCCATTCATTTGTTCCTTTATCTATAGCTCCCCTCTTTTTCAATCATCATTCCTTTTAGGAGGTTTGATGGTTACCATTTCCTTCATTGGCATACATTAATATGATCCACTAGGTAAGCCTTTTTCAACACTTTCTCATTTTTAGGCCCTGTGAAATTCAATGGACCTTTTCTCCTCATGTTTGTTCCTTTCTATGGCCAATAAAACCTACATGACACGCCTCCATTGTTCCTCATTCCCTTGATCATTTTGCATCACGATTGGATTTGATAGGGTTAGTAGTCCAAACCCACAAGTGCACAAGATGGTCTTCTTCCTCTTGTTGGCTTTTCCTTTCATGTGAGTTTTTGCATCCTTTTAGATGGCATCAAGGTTTTGAGAATTCCATTTGTTTTCTTTCCTTTTCCTTTTTCTAGGAAATCTTAGACAAAGATGTCCACCACTTCAAGGCATTTTTAGGTTAAAGGACATCTAGGTGGTTTTGGGGGGTAAAAGCACATTAAGTTCCCCAAAAATTATAATTTCAAAATTGTTTTGCAACATTTGATAATTGTTTTTGAAGCACATTTTCATGAATGGAATCATTTTTATGAATTTTGAGGAGATTTGATTAGCTTGGAACTTAGACTATCCATTTTGAAAAAACAAAAATAAAAACGATGGAGATTTAAAAATCTATTCATGAGTATATTTATCACAAAAATAATATTTTACAAATTATGATAGTTTAGAAATATTTTTAAAAAATGGGGTTGCAAGTGGTATTTTTGAATGAAACTTTGGGTGATGAATAATGTTGATACATTTCACTACCAAATTCCATTCATATTAACAATTAGTTCCTCAATTTACCTAATGGATGTCATTCATCAAACATTTTTTTTTGTTATTTGTAAACCATAAATGCATTATGATTTGATTTTCCTTTAAAACAACCACCTTGTAGTGAAATAACAACTCACATGTAAAGGTGAATTGTGTTTTTTTTATTTAAATTTTGTTTATGAACATGGCATGGAACCAAAAGTATGGGTGTTTTGATGTTACAAAACAACTCCAAATTATATATGATGTACATGATGTGTCTATAACCATTTTAGATCTTGACCATTGGATGAAAATTAAGATGGTTGTAAATCATTTTACATCTTGAACATTTCTTTACATTTTGACCATTGGATTGAAAGGGAACAATTTAAAATGTTTGGCATTGAATTGTATGTCACCAAAAATACTTTTAGATATTTTAAATATATATAACATTTTACAACATTGCACAAAAATGGGTAGATCCTAGTGTGATTTTATTTTTGGAATATTTTTTTGATATTTTGCTCAAAGACCATCATGTTTACATTGTTTTTTTCCGCCATTCCCAAAGTTTCAACTCTAGCTAGCCTCTTTTGATTCGATCCTCATGCAAGTTCTTAGGAGGCTATAGGGCGAAAGATCTTTAGAGTGTCCAAAGGCCCCCTTAGTTTGTTGGTGGATTGTTCTCCTCATCTCTAAAAGGGGGATAAGTTTCATTTCCATTAAGACCATTGTTTTGGTAGCTTACTTGGGGAGTTAAGGGCTTGTGGCCCTTATCATTGCCCCTAGTCATTGCATCTAAATTCTTACAAAATCATCATCCATTGTTATTAGAGGCTCTAGGGGTTAGTAGTTCAAGTTCACCTCCATTTTAGGCCCACTTAAGAGTGGCTTACAAATTTTTCCTTTTGACAATGCATGCTTGTGTTTCGCTTTTTGAATAGTTTTCAAAATGGGGAGGGGATCATTTTCAAGAGGCCATTTCAAAGAGTTTGCATGAACACTATTTTTCCATCATGATCTTTGGCATGTCTTCAAAACCTCATCGTGCTTGTTTGAGTTTTTATGCAAGTTTGGGTTTGGGGGCTAGGTTATCTGTTCACCCAATCATCCTATCATTTTGTATAGCCTTAGACATCTTTTTCTTAATATTGTGCACTTGGTTGGGCCTTTCCCATTCAATAGCTCATGGCTTGGCCCAATAACTTGTGATTTGATGTGATAACTTTCACCTCAAGTTTTGGATTTGTTTTATTTGTTTTTTCATTATTGCTCATATTATTCATTAAATCAACATTCATCAAAGTAAGATCTTACAAATCTTCTGATACCTAGTTTCATGAAATAGTACCAATTTGGCTCACTTTATGATTACAATCAAATTGGGGATGAAACAAAGGATTAGAAAGTCAACCTAGGGTTCAAAAACAATTAACTTCATGGTTAACTCCACTCGGTAACCTACATTTTAGGTGAGTAAAGATGAGTTACATGGCAGTAAACCATTCTTTATTTTTTGTGAAAATTTGTCAAATGGTGACACTCGTTTTAAAAAAGGAATATATTGTTATAGCAATTTTTTTCTGGTGATCTAGGGATTTTTTCAACTTTTGCTGAGGAGGCACAACCAAGTAAATAAGAGATGAAAATGAAAGTTCCCTAGGAACGAGGTTGGATGAAAAAAAAGGATGCCAAAGCATGTCCATAATGTCCATACATTTCACTAGGATGATGTGCACTTTTGCAAATGAAGGAATTGTTTAGTCACTTTGTTGCTCTCCAAACCCTAACACCATCACTAGTGGTGGCACCTAAAGCTCTTCATTAGGGCCATTGAATTCAAGGGTGCATAACTTTTGCTAGATGTAGTTGAACAATGTAATTAGGATTGCCAAAATCCAACTTTAGTGAAATGCTTAGTGCTAATATGATGTTGTAGACAACTAGGGTATAATTTCAACTTTTTCCAGCTCTTGAAAGCTAAAACAACCAATCACAACTTCTACCTTCAAACTTGAAACTTTCAAAGATGTTTTGTCTTTTTTTTTTAGTATGTGCATTCAAGGTTCAAAGATTGTGTACTTGGTACTTATTTGGATGCGGGTAGATCAATGCAAATGGTCATTTCAACTTTGAAAACATGGGAAAAATAGAGATCATATGAAGATTTGGGATTTGGCATGGTGGAGATGATTTTGTTGAAGATGGTGCTCACATAGTAAAAGTGACTTTGTTGAAGATGATGTTGGTTGTTCAACAAAGGTATGTCCATGGAATTAAACTTAACTTTTCAGGAATTAGGAACTTGGAAGGTCTGAGATTCTAAGTTTGTTCACAAACTCCAATTTAGATTCTTGTTAAAAAATGTTGGACGCATTTTTTTCTGAGAGTTTAAAGCTAATGTTTCATCAGATCTCTCATTTGCCTTCACCCAAACCTGTTTGTAGTTGTTGAATGGTTTTTCTCACTTGTAGAGTTTGTCACGAAACTTTTCAATTGCCAAATCCATTATATTTTCAAAACTAACTTCAATTTGAGTTTTTTTTCCCACAAGTTTGTGAGTGTAAATTAGATCAGGGTGAAAGCATGCTAAAGAATACGAAAAAAATAATCCTATCAAGTAAAAAAACACAAATTTGTGACAAGTAGATTAAAAAGTAAGTGATGTTTTAAAATATTGTCCTTTTAAACTACATGAGGGCATTAAATGTGATATGTTGAAGTTTTTGAAAGTTTTAAAAGTTGTATCAACCTTTTTAAAAACCTACTTTCAATTTACTTTGCAAAATTTGCCAATTTGTCTTGTTGTGAAAAAGTAGATTGAAAGTAGGTCAAAAAAAATTAATTTGGAAATTTCATTCATATGTTGCATTTTGAAAGGGTTTGGGGCATGATTTAATGAATCAAACACATGTAATGCACTTTAGTATCATATCAAAAAACATGTTTTGGATGCCAAATCTAAGTTTATGGAAAACTTACTTTTGAGGGGCTTCACATTGTCATAATCCAAAAATTCATATTTCAAAAAATGTATTTCAAGGTGCATAATGGCTCAAACATTAGTAACACATCATTTGAATTGTTTGATTTGAAAAATGTGCAATATCAGCCAAAGCAATAAACTTTCAATAAATAAATAAATTAGTGAAAGTAATAATATATGTTAAGAATGATCATATATGGTCTATTTAATACAATAAATACACCCCAAAATTTATGGCATGATTAAAATCCCTAAAATACAAAAGATTTCAAATCTACTTTTACTTGTTAGTAAGGATCACCAATTGGTATATTTTACCATGTTTTCACCCATCAATAGTTCTCTCCGATCTTTTAAAGGTTTTTTATGTTCTAAGTTGTTGTGATTATGTGTTTGTTGTTAATTGTGGTGATTTGGTGAGTGAAAGAGGGGTTTGTTCTGGTCACTAGTGACAAGTTTACTCTATTTGTTGATTATGTTGAGTCGATGACTTGTGAATTGTGAGGGATCATTTCAAATTTCACTCCATTGAAAATTTTATTCTATCTATTGACTAAAAAATCGTGAGGGAGGGTGCACTCCAAGGTGAAAAGTTAGCTCTACTTGTCGATTGTGGTGATTCTTGACTTATGAAGGAGGGGTTCACTTTGGTCATAAATTTGTTTTGTCGTTGTTGTTGCCATTTTGTCTAACCTTTGAGAAGCCACCATGTCTTTTTCAATATTCCAATATTTTAACTCATCCAAGAACCCAAAGCTCACAATGTTGCTGGTCTTTGTTTTTGATTCCACCATGTTTTCGTAGTCTTTTAGGGTGAAAGCATGATCGATTAGACACTCCATGATCCTTGTCTGCATAAATGGCAAGTAACCATAAATTACACCTTCATATAGTAAAATTTAAAATATTATTTATTCCATGATCAATATGGGCATGTTCTTTGATTTTATACCAATGATATTAAAAAAATTGCATGTTTAATGTCCATTTAAGTAGATTTTTCAAAATTGTAAGTAGATATTTTTCTACTTTTTGAGCATCTATTTCATAGAAAAAAGGCTTAAAGTAGGAGAAATATTGGATTTTTCTACTTTCTTAAATATTACTGCATTAAAATGTACTTATGTGTTTTCAACTTTTACTTTAAAAATAATAATATATCAAGCTTTCTATGTAAAAATATTTTTTAACACATTTTGGCTTGTATGTTTCAAAAATACTTTTCACCTACTTTTATTATATGAAAGTTTTTCAAACTTTATATACAACAAATTATAAACCCACTATTGAGTAACATGATGGTTTGATAATGATTGAAAACATTTTGATTCTACTTTCTTGCATTTATGTGCAAAAACATGACTGCTCGAATGATAATTACTTTTTGTGTCTAATTGATCTTGCTTTCACCCTTTAGTTTTTCCAGTGGTCCAAAATTTCCTTTTAGAGCAGCTTGGCCTCCTTCTCCAGATTCTGTAACTTGTCCTCCTCTTGAAACTGATATTACACAAGAGGTTTTGCAAACCCTAATTCTAGCTCTAAACAATCTGAAGTCCTTGAGAGAACTAATTCCATGACTGGCCTGTCTGCAGTCATTCTGGAGTCCACAAACCTTGATCAAGTAGTGGAGTTATCAAATTCACAATCTAACTCACCTTGTTCTATTGAGTTGTCTGATTCAGAAGTTGATCTAGCTTCAAAGAAGCAAAAGAGAGATGGAAAGAAGCCCAAAAAAAAAGTTATGACAGCACAAGAAAATTCCAAACTGAATGGGCAGCAATTCCAAACTGAAGGGGCAGCAAGGTTGCCTTGGGCTGAGGGTTTAGTGTCAGATGGAGGTCCACTTAGTCGCCAGATTTTGAGGAGGCATCTTGTATCCATAGCCTTAATGCAATTGAGTCTGAGATTAAGTAGCCACATCATATACATAGAGCGTGATGCATAGTCGCCAGTCAGAACTATTTGCTGTTTTATTCAGTTGCCCAAGGGCACTTTGATTACAGTGACAGTAGCCACCAATTTTTTTTCCTACACTTGTGTGTTTTCGCCACTATAAAATACTGCCACCTACACCACAGCCAAAAAAAAAGAAAAAAGGGCTGCTCTGTTACGAATTGTTAAAAAAAGTTCGTCAAATTGCCACAGAAAATTGACTTTCTGGGGAGGGTGTCGCCAGATTCATGCCTGCTGGCTACACATTTATGAGTTCTCTGGAAAAGAGTAGCCAGTTAAGTCCAAATCTGCCTAGGGACGCTTGCCACTCTGGCTCCATCAGGGAATTGAAAAAAAAAACACTGCACCAAACTTTGCTAACTTTGTTGTAATCATGTGAACTCCCAGTTACCAGATGCAAATCATGATTAAAAAGCAGATAATCCAATATTCTGATAACACACTCTTCAATTATTCATTTTAATTGGCTGGTTTGAACACTCCAATTATCCTTTTGCTGAAACTTCTTCATGGAATAGGTTTGTGACACCTTCTAATGAGGTATGGATCATCCTTTTTACTGAAATGGATTTAGTATGAAAAGTTGATGGGTTAATTAGGGCTTTTTGGTCAAGGGCTAGCTCCACACCTTTTTCCATCAAAATTCCTCCAATGTTTCTTCATCCCACAAAGTAATAGGTGATGACAACTTGTGCCAAAATAATTTGTTGCATTGAGTATTGATTGGTTGGTTTGTTGTTCCCTGGACCCGCCAAAAAAGTTTGATGATATTCTGGTCCCCTTATTATGCATTAAGAAAAGAACACAATTCAATGTGTTGGTTGATATAAGCATGCTCGCAAGTGTAAAGAAGATACCAGTAACAAACAAGCAAGAGCCATATTAGTGGAATCACCACAAATCATCTTTTTTTAATCAAACATTGCTGGTATGGTGTTTGGACATTGACATGCTGACTATTCAAGGATCATGCTACTAAGCAATACTCAGTAGCCACCACCCACACCATACCTACTCTCTCCTCCCCCAAACAAAATACTACCCTCTTATCCAATGAAAAAAAGTCGTTTCTAAAAGAAGAAAAGGGGCCATTCAAAGCAAGTAAAAAAAGGCCAACCATTCAGTCTGTATTTTGGTAAAGCCTTATCCTCATAAACTTACCACAACACATCTGGCATTTTGAATCACTTGGAGTTTTTAAAAAAGCAACATGGTCATCCATCCATTCACACATAGCTTGTGTAAGATTCACACATAGAGAATATTAAATAACGCAAAAACTCCCCCCGGCCACCCACCCCGCAGCCCCCCCCCCAGCTTCAGTGAAAAAAATTGATCACCACCCAAACAATTTGTTCCACATTCTCACTTCCAACACTCTCCTCAACAACAACAGTTCTGAAGTCTAGGGCAAAAAATCATTTTCAACATTCATTCACTCACTCACTCAATGGAACAAGAGGAGTCCCACATGCTCTCACAAACAAATTTATGTCCAACATAATAATAAAACAATACAAAGACAAAAGAGAACAGATAAGAAAATCCACTAGCATATCCTGACCGTTGAGACCCTAATCCACAAACCCACCAACTATCTCCAGATCATGAAATGGAGCAAATCAAGGCAGGGTGGTGGTGGTGGTGGTGGTGGTGGGGTTTACTTAAGTAGTTTACACTGCAAAAGTGACATAAAAGAAGGTTAACACTTACTATAGCACCATGGCAAGTTCAGCATTTCAGTGTGAAATAATTATTTCATTTTTGAAAGATTTCATGTTAGAGACAAATACAATATCCCAGAAAATGCTTAAACATTCTCTATTTTTCATTAGAAACTTTTTTTTTGGGGGAGAATTTCATTTTGGAAAATTTCAACATATCTGAAAATAATCTAATTAGACTAGTTTGGAAGCTGCCAAAGTACTAGGGAAGTTAGCTATTTGTTACCTGTCTACTGAAATTAGGCATCTGAAATGGGTCCGCCCTGGTTACCCCCCCCCGCCCCAAACACCAGGGCGAGAAGCAAAAAAATGTGTGGATGCCTATGGTGGGTGCAGTGGATGACTAAATTGAGGCCCAGAATTGAGGCCTCAAAAAATGGTCCCAAAAATTGTGCTCAAATTTGAGCACAAGTGTTTGTAACGCGTTCCCAACACTTAGAAAAATTTCGCACTCCGCTCGCTGTTTGTGCGTGTGTGTCTGTGTGAGAGAGCGCGCGTGCGTTTGCGGAAACGTTCTCTGCTCCATCGAAGAAGAGAGCGCGGGGGGGGTGGCGGGGGAATGGCGACATCTGTTGCAGCAGCAGCATGTGTGCAAACGGGAGTAGTAGCGCAGGTGGCGACCGGTACGCGATCCGCTAGCGGTGTTGGGAACAGTTGTGGATCGGGTGGAACTGTGGTGGCCCGGTTGGGGCGAGGAGTCCAGAAGCAACAGCAGCTAAGTGGCTACACAGGGTTGTTGGGAGGGAGGAAGGATGTGTTGAGATTGGAGAGTGGCAGTTGCTGGGGCGTACAGCAGCAGGACTTGTTGGCTGCAGTGGCAGCACAAGTCGTGGGGTCTGGGCATCATGGTGGTGGGCATCGTGCCGTGGTATGCATGGCCAAGAAGAGTGTCGGAGATCTCGGCGAGGCGGATCTCAAGGGAAAGCGTGTGTTCGTGCGTGCGGATCTGAATGTGCCGTTAGATGATAAGTTCGTCATCACTGATGATACCCGCATTCGAGCTGCCGTGCCCACCATCAAGTACCTCATCAAGAATGGCGCCAAGGTCATCCTCTCCAGTCATCTGGTATGCTTTCTTTGTGCACCATTCTTCTGAAGAATAAAATTTTTATACCAAATGGGTTTTCTTCGATTCTGCAACGTGCTTTCCTAGTGAGATGGATTTCCAATGCCCATTTTGCTTGCAAGAGTCAGTCTCTGATAATTTTCCTCTTGCTTGCTGCAATGGGTCGTTCTCCTTGCCATTGCCTTGCGGTGTGCTTTGATTTGTGTGATGTTTCTGCTGGCTAGAGGGATGAATGCATTTGCCATTGACTGGGTCATCAATTATTCTTGAGTTTATTGCTCAAGGAATTCCTTTGCCATTTGTCGACCTGGATGGAGCTTGGTCTGTGAGGTTTGTGTGCCAGAGAGTTTTTCCTTGTCTTTTATCTCCTCATGATGTATGTATGTGCAGGGTCGACCAAAAGGTGTGACCGACAAATTCCGCCTGACTCCTTTGGTACCAAGGCTTTCAGAGCTTCTCGGTGTGGAGGTATGGTGTGTCCTATTTCCCTGGTAGTTCACTTCGTCGGATGTGTTCAGCTTGCATTATTTATACCGCTTGTTTTGTTTTAGGAGCTGCCCTTGTGTCACAAATTCCAGAAACTTGTAACAAAATCCATCGTTAGGGATGATGATGTTCTGCTTAGGATGTGTGTTCTTTGGCATGTGTGTCAGTAGGTAGTGAAGGCAGATGACTCAATTGGTGCGGAAGTGGAGGAGAAAGTTGCTGCTTTGCCCAATGGAGGTGTGCTGCTGCTGGAGAATGTGAGGTTTTACAAGGAGGAAGAGAAGAATGACCCAGAACATGCCAAGAAGTTGGCTGCCAATGCTGACCTTTATGTAAATGATGCCTTTGGCACTGCCCATCGTGCACATGCATCTACTGAGGGTGTCACAGCTTTCCTCAGGCCATCTGTTGCAGGTTTCCTCCTCCAAAAGGTTTGTGATTACTCTCACTGGCTATTTTGCATGGGCATTTGCTTGACAGTGCAGGTTGTTAGGTCTAAATAGTCAACCTGAAAAGTTTTCTGGGGCTGCTGTGGGTACAGGAGTTGGATTACCTTGATGGGGCAGTCTCAAACCCAAATAGACCCTTTGCTGCAATTGTGGGAGGTTCAAAAGTGTCATCAAAGATTGGTGTCATAGAGTCACTTTTGGAGAAGGTAGACATTTTGCTTCTGGGAGGTGGTATGATCTTCACCTTCTACAAGGCACAAGGCCTCAAGGTTGGTGCATCACTGGTGGAAGAGGACAAGTTGGAACTTGCAACGTCCCTCATAGAGAAGGCCAAGGCCAAGGGTGTCTCACTGTTGCTGCCGACAGATGTTGTCATTGCTGATAAGTTTGCCCCTGATGCCAACACCAAGGTACAGGCCTTTTTTTTCCCCAGTGCTAAGTGTTTGATTTCAGGGTGCATCTCAGACCAAAAAGGGGTTGGTTTTAGTAACTTCAACATTGTGGAGGTTTTGGACAGGTTGTGGCAGCATCAGCTATTCCAGATGGCTGGTTGGGTCTTGATATCGGCCCAGACTCAATTGTGACATTCAATGCAGCCCTGGACACCACCAAAACTGTCATATGGAATGGTCCCATGGGAGTGTTTGAGTTTGAAAAGTTTGCAAAAGGGACTGAGGTTTGTCCTCCTTGATATTTCCCTCTACTAGGATGCCAGTAGTTTGTCAAATCCCTTCTCTTGGTGCCCCAGACTGCCATAATGTACTCTATGGTTTTCTAATAAGCAAGTTGGGTGTTGCAGGCAATTGCCAAAAAGCTGGCAGAATTGAGTGGCAAAGGGGTGACAACCATTATTGGTGGAGGAGACTCAGTGGCTGCTGTGGAGAAGGTTGGTGTGGCTGAGAAGATGAGCCATATCTCAACAGGAGGTGGTGCTAGTTTGGAGCTGCTTGAAGGAAAGGTGTTGCCTGGTGTTGCAGCTTTGGATGAGGCAGTTGCCACAGTGGCCGCTTAGGTTCTTTTAAGTTCCTACCTTGCTATACTGTCCATTGGGTCCTGCACACTCGAATGAACATCTTTGCCTTCCATCAGTTGTGGGTTCTGTATTCTACTGCCTGAGTTGATCAAGAATATGCTCCGATCAGCTTTCAATTCCTCAGCAGGGTATATAACCATTGGGTAGTAGATCAGAAGGAAATGATGATATCATTCTTTAACCTTGAAAGATTGCTTGAAAATATGAACCTCTCCAGAAAATAATTTCATGACTCTTCAATGGGGGAACACAATGGCAACTTCTAGAAACAGAAGGAACCTATCTGTGCAATTTAACATACTGACTGCATGCAGTTCCTCTATCTATCTACGACCCAACCATGGCTGCATCCTTCAAGATTACTTTCCCATCTGCCCATATGTGGACAGATTTGGTTGGATTCTGCAAGGTTAGAGCAGAAGCAAGTAAGAATATCTGTCTATGCACAAGCAGTTCAGCTTCATACTGGCAACCATCTCAGAAGAAAATCATGTGCAGTCAGCAACCAATCTGTAGCCATTTACCTGCCTGCCATACTTTAACTACTCTTCAATGATGTTATAATCAGTTCAGACTATTTCATCAGGAATGTCTGATTTGTTTAACAACAATAAAAAAATTTCAATACTACAAAATACCCATAAAAAAGGCAATTGACAGAATACTGTAAATTAATGAATATAAACTCTTCCAACCAAACAATTTTGCAAGTTGCAAGAGAAATTTGGCCTACTACATATGTCGAATCTTTGCATCTATATAGAGAGCCAATAGTTAGCATAAACTATCATGTAAATTGCATATAAATAGAGACAATAATTGTCATACACCATAAATAGATCTAGAACATACTCTGCAACTTACCATATTACCCTACCAAGATAAAGAGAAATTTCTTTCCAATGCACATGAGACAAATATACTAAATCCACCTAGTACAATCTGTATTCCAGAAGTAAGTAATCATCAACATGGATGAAAAAAGCAGTATGCATTTAACAATGAAATTACCAATCACTTCTCAAATTACTACATGGGATACAAGAGGTTGACATTCAACTGTCAGCAATACCAGATTGCCATGCCTGACCCCAATCTACACAAGCTGAGATCTCTGTGAGTTTTTTTCCAGTGCCGCAATCATCACACTAGGGCGTAGGACAAAATGTCTTGGGACCTAATTGAAACACTTTACCTAAAAGCTACTCTAGCTGAGTGAACTGGTGTGCAAGATGCATGAGATATGACTCCCAACTGGATTAAGAATTGCAGTTAGGCACCATACACAATAACTTTCCAGCTTCAGTGTTGTTGCATTCCACAGCTTCAGGATCTAACTAAACATGAGTGAGAAACAGTGTGAGTTGTTGTAACCCTCTGTGCAAAAGAAGATCCTGAAACATAAAAACAAGTCTCTGCACTATTGTCTTACTCTGACTTAGCTTCTGTCTGTGCAACTGGTTCACTTGATTTTGCACCACCTTCCCGTTCTGCCTGCTTTTTCTTCTCCCTGTTGGAAAGAACAATATGCTCCTGACATCAGTAAGTGCCAAACACTTCAAGACAGTGCAGTGTTTGATGGCATTAGAACTGTTTTGTGTGCACATCATCATATTCCTGATTGCTTGGAGGAAGCAATGGAAGTATGTACCAGGATGAAGCTGATTGTTCAACAATAGGAAAACAAGAAAGTAAGCCACTTGAAGGAATTGTGAAAAGGTTAAGAGGAATGCCAACTTGGAGTAAGACTACAGTGATGACCACAGTCAAATCATGCTGCATCAATCTCGATCTTTTCAAAGATCTTGAGCACTAAGAGATGTGGATACTGGGTCATGCACATCTATCTTGCCACCAGGTTGCTAGAAAAGAATTCCAAGTTTGAAGGTTCAGATCCACTCTAAACAACAGCTGAAATGGCCACAGAAACAACAGACAGTGCAAAATGCTAGGACAGAGAACCCACCTTTCTGTATACTCCTTGAGGAGCTCTTTGCCTTGGGTCAGCTTGGATAGCAGATTCCGGTACACATCAAGGTCCCGATCCACACTGAGCTTACTCACGTTCAATGCTTTGGAGAGCTAAATGGCCAACCAACCAAACCTGATGTATCAGTAGGCTGATCTAATACCAAATTTTAACCTTTTTTTGAGCTCTTCAGTATCATACAGGAGCAAAGCACATCCAAATCCGTGGGAACGGTAGTACTACAGACAAGTGTCTGCTGTACTACAAAACCTGAAGGTTCACACCAATCTTCTGGTGCATTCCACCTGCAACCAGAGTGATTCCAGACACACAGGAGATACAGCAACATGAGGGTTGGTACTAAACGTTTGACTACCGCCACTAAGATGAATAGGGGTGAGCAACAACAAATGAAGCATGTGAACTACCTGTTCCAAAGTTGCAGGATCAGAGGCATTGGCACACTCTAATAGGCGGAACAAGCCAATGGCAAAGAAGCGACTGTAATGGAATGTGCCTTTGCCAGCTGCACGTTCTGCAATGTTTTTAAGAATGTTCTCCACATCACCCTCCCGGCTTGCAAATTCTGCAATTCCAGTCCCAGACTGTGCACTTGCCCACTCCTCCAATTTTCTTGCATCACTCCTGTACCAACCCAGGCAGATTTCCCATTTTGCTTCTTGAGGAGAGAGACAGGCATAAGAGCAAAAGACTGGCATCTGACAAACTGACAACCTGCTCCAATTTTCCCTTAGAAGACACTTTGTTTTACTCTCAAGCCCTTCATCATCCTTCAGGAGATGCTGCCTACCATTCACATTTTTGCTACTTCCCTTGCCACATAGATTCAATCTATACTAGGAGGCCTTCTTCAATCACACACCCACACCTTCCATGTAAGGAGAATCTGCTTCTTGCATCAACAGATGTATTTTTTGTGGGTGCTGATTCTCCAGCTTTAGATTCTTCAAATTGCAAAAGTTCACAATCAAAAGGTTGCAGATAAAGAAGTTTGCTCCTAACAGTGGACAGACCAACCCTAAAAACAAGTGTGCATCATAAGGAACAAGAGCCTTAAGCTTTTTGTTTTTTTCCCAGCCTCCTCCTCTGGAACTGCTAGAGTGCTTCAGAAGGCAGGATATTACCAGAACCAACCCTTGTCATTGCTGTTGGATTCCTCTCATGTTTTAGAAGCAGAGAGAAGACAAAGGAGAAGCAGTAAGAAACCTATATAACTCAGGGTCCTCTTTGAGGGCAGTGACATAGGCCTTAAAGATGGCATCACGATCCTTGTCGTTAGGGTAGCCATCCATGAGCTGATCGTAAACCGTAACAAAACCCAGGGCAAATACGGCATCATAAGTATAGGTTGCATTGTAACGCAGCAGATGCTGTTGCACTAGAATCTCCTGTATGACGCCGTTGTAGATGCTAGGTATGGGCTTCCTGTAAGCTCTAACAAATGCTGCCTTTGTATCTGCCACTGTAGGAACGTCTGCACTGGCCAACACCCCCGACACCATTCATCACACCATTCTTTCGTTCTCTTTCCTCCGGAAGAAAACACAGACAGACAGAGAGACACACACACGGTCTCTCATCCACGAGCCAAGGACCTTCGAGGAGCATCAGCTCACAAAACTTCCTTTCCCAGAAAATGAAAATTGACGACAATAACAACGTCAACATCAGAGCTTGCAGACGCTAAAACAAAAGTGAGAACAGACATACCAGTAGCGATGGCGACACATCGAACCAATGATCGGTTCGGCAAAGCACAGGAGGAGCTGCTACTAAGGGACACAGCTTTCCACAGCTGCTCCGAAGGACAACAACCCATCTGCCACATCCCACTTCTAAGAGCAGCCCCTCTGCCAGCACCAGCAGTCTGCAACAACGCACCTGCCCTGATGTCCACGGAATTGAAGCCCATTTTGGAGCAGCATGAGGACAGAGAAGCCAGAGCTGCAGTCATGATGGTGATTCTACTCCCTCCCTCCCTCGCACCCTCCCTCCCCACCAAACCTTCCTACTGGTCCTTGCACTCACTCACCCACTCACTGTAGAACACAGGCACCCACCCAGCCTGCGTGCCTGCTGGCTGCCTCTGGGATTGATGCTCCTTGCTTGCTCCTTGCTTGCTCCTTGCAGTTGGATAGAAGCCAGAGAGAGAAGAGCAAAGGGTAAAACAGTGGTAGCCTAAGTAGGGTGGGGGGAAAAGGGAAGAGCGCAGTGTGGGTGTGTGGACGAGTAGGGGAGGCAGCCTTATCTGTTTGGCATTGGCCAATGCTTATGTGTCGCCACATTGCCGTATGCCTTTTACCTCCACCCATTGAGGACTTGCCACTAAGTTATTGGTTTTTGTTGTTTCTCATTACACCAGCTTTGATCCTCCTCCTCCTCCTCCTCCTCCTCCTTTTTGATCTTCCTTCAAGTTGTTATTGTGAATTTGCTCCTCCTTTTTAAGGCAATTTCATCTTCCTTTTCAACTTAATTTGATCCTCTTTTTAAGTTAATAATTGCAGCTGGAAAACACAAGCTCCTCCTCATCGTGGAATGGCTCTGTTCCCTGTTTTATGGCAAGTTCAAACAGTGTTGGCAGGATTACTGCACTTGGGCAGCTTCAAGTCTCATAAATCCGAAAAATTTTGCCCTTTTCATGGCAACTTCAAACCAGTGTTGGCAGGATTAGGGCATTGGGCAGTGTCAAGTTTTATAAATCCAACAAATTGTGCCCATTTTAAAGCAACTTCGAACCAGTGTTGGCAGGATTAGGGCATTGAGCAGCTTCAGGTTTTATAAATCCAAAAAATTGTTCTCCCAATCACACTAGAGGTTCTATCAAACCCTGCAAACCCACTAAATCCCAAACCAAAGGTTCCTTTCAAAATCATGAATCAGACAACAGTGGTTCAAACTTTAAACCAGCAACAGTTTTCAAAAAGAACATATCTCAAGTTCTCAAAAAATGAACTCACACTTCATAACAACACCTGGTGAATATTTCTCAAAATATGGGACCAAATGAAAACCACAGCGCTCCATAGTCTCTCCCTTTACTTGCAGGCATGCCAACAAATCAAGCTAAAGGTTGCTAGCAAGCAGCTTCTAATTATATTCTTCTTCTTCACCTCCTCCTCCTCTCTAATCTTCTTATTCTTCACCTTGCTCTTTTCTCAAATCTTCTTTTTCACTTTCCTCTTCTCAACTGTCATTTTTGAACTCCATTGTTGTTATCTATGTCCATGATCAACAGACTGGCTTGATGGGAGGCACTTTCTTGATACAGTCTAGGTTCAATTTTTCTGTACATTGCAAGAGAGACAAGAAGAGTGTTCTCACCATTTTTTCCCAAAGGTTTTCTGCAGTGCAAGGGAAGTTTCGGCCTTTGCAGACTCCTTCACATACATAAAGAGGAAGTTTCTGCATGCAAATTTTTGCAGCTTTAACAAGAGCAACAGAAAAATTCCTGATTTGTTTGAGATGAGAAAATACCTGGAGTCACATGGGTCCTAGATCATGTACTGAACCTTTGGCCACTTAATGTTTGCTTAAAGTTGTTTTGATTAGGGATTTTTTCTTGGAAAAGTGTTGCTTTCCACTTTCTCTGCAAAATCCAATTGCCTCTTACCGCAGTATCTAAAAAAACCCACTAGAAGTTTGGGAAAACACCATGTGTAGAAAGCACCATCTGCCATCAAAATCAGGTGATGACAGGACTGGTACAAAAAAGCAATGTGAGACCAAGTGAGAACTGGGTACAACGTGAAGATAGTCAAAGCAAGAAACTATTCTTTAAGCATCCAACTACTACAAGAACTGGATTTCTTGAATAAACATGACACCCTACCTACTTCAAGTTAAAAAGACAGATGAAAAGAGAAGACCATATTCCTGGACAAACAATCATGAGGGTTCATGGAGCAATGCTACATTAACATGGTGACAAACCATGTACCTGCAACAAGGAAATTCTTTGCACCCAGCTGTTCCTAGTAGTGATTCCCTAGATTACAACCTTCACAACTTGTCAACCTTGTACCAGCAACTCAGCTAATGACATTTAGTACTGGTGTCTGACATATTTGGTAAGAGGCATCTGCTTAGCAGGCAGACAAAATCAACTTGAATGAGTTCAAAAATTGTTAAGACAACCATAATTCCTCAAGGCCTTTTTGCATCTTTCTTATCCTTCTTATGCACCTTTTTCCACTCTTCTGCACTGTCAATGATCTCCCCAGTTTTGAGCAGATAACGAACCTTTTGTCCAGTCTCTAAAACCTTGTGGCCCACCCGGCTGGTGACCTTGGCTGTCTTGGAGTAAAGCATGACATTTGAGCTGTGAACAGGTGCTTCCACCTGCCCAAAAGCATCATGAAATTATCTCCTAAAGCAGATGGTCTAAAAGGATTTTACAAATAATATCACGTCCACCTCTGCTATTCAGCACACCAAAGCAGCAAGAGAAACTACTTAAATTGATCAACCTCCCCAGATCTACTACTAGCAATGAAAGAAGAAGAAAAACCCTAGATTAACAGGGAACTATCAACCAATGACGAAGGCTAGGTTTTGGCATTTTTATGCACAAATATCTCAAATTGCAGACAAATCAAACTGTGCAAAGCTTCGAAATCATCAAGAATGAGAAATTGAATGCCTGAGAAAACCACACACACAAGAGAAGCTGCAGAATCAGAGCTTAGCAGTCAGATGCAGCAGGGTGGTATTGAAGGATTCCCGAAGACCAACCTGCACAATCTGACCAATTTCCCCCTCAGCTTTTCCCTTCACATGCTTGGTCTTCAGGTTGATGTCCTTGAGCAAAACCTTGCTATTGTGGGTATATATACGTGTCACAGTGCTGATCTTTCCCTTGTCAGCTCCTCCAATAACCTTCACATTGTCCCCTACCTTCACATGCAACTTCTTCACCACAGGCAAACTGTTGGGTTTCACATCTTTTCTCTCCCAACGCTTGATCTGTTCCACAGTACCCCAGGCATGTACCCAAGTTAAAGGTGAAGTCCACCAGGAATATCTGACACTTTTACTCCATTGCACACAACACTTCAGAGATTGTTTCTTGGTTGCCTCAACAACCTCACAACAATGTCCAAAGCCTTGACCACCCACACTTCTGATAATGAGAAACCTCTGAATCATGAAGCTACATCTCAACAGTGTTTCTCCAAACTGATGAATGTCTTTCCGACCGGGTGTGAGGGAGGCATGAGAGAGACTCTTACCTCCATCCTGATTGTGTGCGGCCCCACATTGTGAGAGACCTGGAACCCATCCAATAACCCCAACACACACTCTCTCACGTGTCAGGTTTTGTTCTCTCCTACGAAGACTCTCTTCTCCAGCAGGTTTTTCCATGAATGGTTTACGAATTACAAAAAAATCGACTACCGAAGCCGAGACATCGTCGGACCGAGATACAGAAGAGACAGGGACGAGCAGGAACAAGCCCCAGTATCACAGTCTAGGGTTTCGGGGATGCTTTTAGGGAAACCCTAGACTACTCTCCCTCAGGGAATCCTCATTCTTTGGTCGCCAAATCTTTCAACAATATCCATCACCAGACTTATGATCTTGGCTCCCGCCACTGAGCACAACGGCACTGGAAAAGGAGCGCAAAACAAACCCCAAAACAAAAGAAGGAAAGCATGCAAGGGTTAGAGATTGTGGACCGCACCTGGGATGATGATGAAGAAGAACCGCAAAGCTGATTATTGTTGAGACGAAGCCCACTGAAACTGCTGGATAATAGACCCTCTAGCTTGAACGACTGCACTGGCTGCACCACCACCATAGTCGCCATAGCTAGCTAGCTAGCTCTCAGAAGGAAGAGCTGGTGTTCTCTCTTTCTCTCCTGCTCCTTCACCTTCGCTCCTTCCGACTGGGGATGTTCGATGATGGTGGTATCACTTGCATGCGCGACAGACGAATTGCGCAACAACAGCAAAAACAAAAACAAAACCAAACCAAACCAAAACAGTGGCCAGTGGCCCCCTTTCTCTTATCCCAACCAGTTCTCTTTTCACACTTGTCCATAATAATCCAGTCCTATCCGGTTCGCACCGCACAGTTCCGTTCCGGTTTGTTTCCCCGTTTCCCACGTTTTACCTGTACTGTCGCCGGATGCCGTTCCAACGAATGAACGCACGACGACGCAACAGAACGAGAACGAAGGGACGCAGCCAGGTTCACTCGCGCGCGGCGCGGGCCACTGTGAACCAGCACCCACCAACGCACCATCCACTGGATGCCTGTTACAACTCAGTTGTGAATCAACCTCAACTGAGTTGATGTTTGATTTCACCTTGGTAACCGATTCTGTAGGAAATAGGTCTCATCTACAGGTAGATAGGTAGGTAAATAGGTTACTACTAGGTAACTAGACTGTTTATACATAGGTAAGGGCTGTTTTTACAACCTACCTACTAACAACCTGCTTGTGGGTTGTTTAGTAGGTAGGTAGAAAAAAGAAGCAACTGAGCTAACCACCATGGTTAGCTAGTGAACTGGAACCCAACAGAAAACTATTTCCTGACCACTTACCATTCATCCTTCATGGTGTGCTGGTGGGTGCTGGTTCACTGTGGCCCAGGTTCGCGTTCGCGTACTGCACTACTGTCGCTGGATGCCGTTCCAACGAATGAACGCACGACGACGCAGCACACAGAGAAGGGAAGATGTCCGCGTGTTTGCAACTCTCATCTACTTACTTACTTACTTACTTACTTATTACGACAGTTTTTCCGTTGTTGTTGTAGCTCCGCTCGCGCGCTTCCTGGCTCGCTCGATCGCTCTCTCGCTCTTGTTGTGATTGCGACGAAATAGGTAGAGATGGAATCCTAGAGATCCTGAACTAAGTAACAGCAATCTTCTTCACAGGTGGTTTTTCTTTTTCTCAAACTGTGGAGCTGCACATTCTTACCATTCAACTCAAGTCTTTGATGATCATCTTTCTGTTTGTAAAACTAGCGGTCTTTCTACTCACAAATGATACTGGTAGTCTGTTTTTGTAGAGCTTGTCGTCAGTCCAGGGACTTCTTCTTCTTTTTCTTCTAATTAAGTACAAGATACCAGTAGGACCTACGGTTCTGGTGAGTGGTGGTGACTAGCATGGCGACTTCGTCGTTTCTCTCGTCCACGCCTTTGCTGCATCGCCTCTATTCTGCTCAACAGGTCCTCTCCTGGGCACTGTGTGCACTCTGTTCGTTCTCTCTTGGGTGGGGTTTTTCTTTTTCTTTCTTTTGGTACCCATCAACGTTTCTTGTAGTGGCCAGGGACTTGTTGAGACTTAAGGGAATGGGCGAGGACAATTGCATTGACTTAGCAGTGACATGATTATGTTCCAGACGACCCAAAAGCTTTGGGCAAAGGGGGATGGATGGATGCGGAAAAGGGGGGGGAGGGGTTCGTGCTTTGTGCCGTAGACAAACGCATGGGGTTTCCATTCTTACTTTGTAGTCCTGGGAATTCATTTCCTCTGTGCATATGGCAGGCTTGCAACCTGGGAAAACAAAGGGTCTTCTCCCCAGCTCAGTTGCAGTTTTCAGGTGTGGACAACACTGTGTCGTGCCAAGGGATCTTGTTTCAAAACAACTCCTTTACAACACCTAAGACATCCCTGCAGCAGCAGGACGGGTCCTCACTACATGCAGGCTCAAATTGGACCTCATTGGACAGGTGTGGTGGAGCTCTACAAAGGAGCAATTGGATCTCACACACATGGAGTCAGATCAACAAAGCTCCATTGCACCAGGGTTGTACCAAGAAGGCGGTGGCTGTAGCTTCATGTCAGTGGAAATTTTCTTCAATTTTTTTGTCAACCATCTTTTATCAAGCTTTGTCGTTCCAGAAAAAAGTGTAAAACTCTTCAAATCAGTTTGTTCAAGGGCTTTTGAAGATGGAATTCTGAAAGAATTTGTGATGCATTTTGTGCTTCTTCTTCTTTTTTCCACTTTCTGTATGAATTTAGTTTGAAGTATGGGTGAGATGGGGGGTAGCAGTGCCACTGGCTGCTGGACAGGGGAGTTTGATGATGGCTGGGGCTCTCTTCACATTTGGGACTGCCTTTGTGATTCCTCTGTACACCACTATGGTTGTGGCTCCCCACTGGGACTGGGTATGTTCAATGCCCCTATGACATCAATTCTCCATATTCTGATGGTTGAATGTCTTTAGAATCAATATAGGAAACTCTCATTAGGTGTCTTTGTAGACAATCCTGTAAAACCTAAAGTTGAAGCCAGACATGGATTGCTCAAAATCTGTGCTTAAATTGACTAAGTATATATATATATATATATAATTTCGCTCTTCCTGTGGTGTCTGCTCATAGAAGATTACATCCTCAATTTGAGAGAGCTATTCTCTCTAACACTTTTCTCCATTTTGTAATGAAACAACAGACCAAGAAACTGGCAGAAACCAGTTTCCCCTACATGGTGCTTGGAGCTTTGTATATCTATCTTCTGTCTCTCTCTTGGACCCCAGAAACTTTGCGCTTGATGTTTTCGAGCAAGTACTGGCTTCCTGAGGTGAGTGGCTTGATTGTTGTGGATATAGTGTGCAGCAAACTTGGGTTTTTGTCCTAGGAAGACATGTGCAAATTTGGGTGATGACCATGTGTTTGTTACAACAACCCAGTCAAGCATCTAGGGTATGTTTTGGTTGTAATAACAAGCAAGAGATAAACCTTGACAGCTTCACATATCGTATCAGGTTTTTTTCTTTCTTGTCCATTCAAATTATTGCAGTGAGATATCATACTTGTTGCCTAGTGGTGGGTTGTGAAGGGTTTTGTAATGTCCAGCTTCCAGGGATAACCCGAATGTTCAGTAGCACAATCACAGTAGCATCAGCTTGGATCCACTTGCTGGCCGTTGACCTGTTTTGTGGAAGGTAATTTTTTCTCCTCCATTCTTTCTTTCTGTTGTGTAGTGGACTTTTTTAATTTGGTGGAGAGGTTATGGGAAATGATGTCTCCAGTAAACTAACTATACTGCAAGAAAGCTTATTATATATATGGGTGGTTTGGAACAGGCATGTGTACTTGGATGGTTTGCAGCACAATGTAGAAACAAGACATTCACTTGTTTTGTGCCTGATGATGTGCCCTATCGGCATCATATCTCACCTCCTCACCAAGGTTTGTATTTACCTCTACATATGTATAGTTGTGGAAGGTCATTGGATATATATGTGTGACTACCACTCATGTTTCAAACCACTCAGTTTCTTTTTGTTTTCTAGTGTCAGGGTCTCCTCTTTTTTTATTTTTCATTGATATTTTTGTGCACCTGAAATGTCTGTAACCTTATTATTATCATATCATCCCTCAATTCTATTCAGATTGACTTTAAAATCTTAACTATGGAGAAGTTCTCGATATTTATAGAGATATTGTACCTACTCTTGGTATCTTTGTTGCCTAGAGGGGTCAGGATGGACACAAATCTTAAGAGACTTCATCTTATGAATTTTTCTGTACAAATAATGTTAGGTGATTGTTGACTTGGCAGGCTGTTACACTCTCACTGCGCTCAATGAAAGGGGACCAGGCAGTGGAGGTTGCTACAGTTTCATTGTAGTTGACTGTTCGTACCTATGTTTTAATGTAGTTGTCTCCACAGTTTTGGGTTGGGGGCTACTGCTTTCTCTAATTTCATCTTAGGAGACCATGAGTTGGAAGTGATGATTTCAACCACACATTGCATGAATTCAGTGATTGTGCCAAAAAACCAGAACAATTTCACCAAATTCATAACTTGATACAGTAGTCTATTCATCTACAGACAGCCAGAACAGTTACATGTGTGATCTGAGTACTCATCCTTGACATATGTCTACGGATAGTGGGTCTCTCCAATGCCCCGACATAAGGGGTGTAAGATGGTAGCTGATTCTGGCACTTGCAATTTGGGAATGTCTCCCCACCCATTGGCTTTACCCATTGGAAAGCACAAGGTGAATGTTATTGTGAACTTCATAGCAGAGTGTTACTGTGAACATATGTAGATTACAAGCTGGAAGATCCCTCCTCATTTCTAGAAGGGATATTCATAGATTTAAGGTGCCCTTCAAATACACTAGGAAATTTCTCAAAGTGCTTTATGTTTCTTGAATGGCATTGTCACTGGGTATGGTGGGCACAACAAGGAAGAAGTTGAGTTATGTGGATTGTGAATTGGTATCTATGGTGAGGGTGATGAGTAGCGGGTATGAGGGAGGCAAAACTTCCATCTAATATATATGACAAATTTCCTGAAACATACTGTGAATGTATTGTAGGTGCAAATCACATTGAAGTAGCCATCTTATTTTGGTGAACTAGGTTTCCAATTCTATTAAAAACCTTACAGAAAATACACATGCCATGATGTGATGTGTTGTTTTTCTATGTAGTGTCCAAAATTATTGCAAAAGTCTAGACATTCATGGTTGTTTTAGCATATGAGAAAAGTAATCTTCAATAGTTCCTTTCTAGAATTAAAGAATTCATTTGACAAAAGATGTGGACAATTATGATGTTCTTTTTACATGACTTTTGTTTTAAGTTTGATTTGAAAACCACCTTGCAAAATGTTGCATAAATCTTTTTGTAAATACAATAACAAGACAATTTCTAATAATTCCAATAGGTAGCACAATGCCTCCTAATCAATGGTTAATGAATGTGTCAAAGTTGCAAATCCCTGAAAATTGTGCTTGGAAATTTTGAGTTGGAAATAGGAACATAACAGTCAAAAGCTTTATGCTTGAAGTTAGAAGAACAATGAAAATGAGATTACAATAGTTAGTTAACTGTGATTCACATAGGTAGTGGGTTCATCCTAGGTAGGTGGCAACACTTTCATCCCTCTGGATGACCAAAATGAAATGCCATGCAGTTAAAAAATACTTGTTGCAACCCTCCAAAACTTTATTGATAGACACACCATAGATTAGGAAAATGTACAAAGGGATAAGAAAAAAGAGAAGGGTGAATTTACATGGCATCAAGTTAGCTCAAAGTAAGTGTCAAAACCTATCCATGTTAAAAATCAATCACTTGTAGTAGGTTGGTTGTATTTTTCCATATCAAAAATCAACCGCTTTGCAATAAGTCGGTTGTGGAGTGGGAGATGTGTCTTTAAGGGGTGGAAGTCAAGAAGTAGTTAAGCTTACAACTATTGCCTAACTTGAGATGGAAGATGATTGTAGCCTTTGCAATGTGATTGAATTTTTTTGCCGAAAAAAAGTAACCAAGACAAAAAGAAGAGGGCCTTTTAGTCTTTTCAAACTCCAAATGGCATGGCACAATTGTATAAAAACACATCCGCATGCTTATGTAAACATCCAAATACGTCCACTACTAAGGGGAGGAATTAATCGATAGGGTGTCGATCTCGATAGCTCCATTCTTTGGCTTGAGCCACATTGGAAGTAGCAAATCCTTGGGTGCATCAAGATCGGGGAAATAAATCCACTCATGTTGGGTTAGCAATGATAACATCAACTAAAATGTGAATGTCATCTTTGGTGAGCACAATGTTGATTCGTTAATAGGAGGAGTTGAATGTGTTTGAAGGAAGCACATGTAGTTGTTATCACCGCACATGGAAGCCAACATTTCACACAATGGCAACAAAGGTGTCGCAAACTACATCATGGGTTTTTTATACACTCATTGTTATGAACACAATGTAAGAGGTGGATACCCATAGGGTTGATGGGATGTGCGCACATGCATCAAAGGATACTTGCAATTGAAACATGGGGCAATCCAATTCGTATTCAAAGCACTATGAAAAAGAATGGGGAAGCTAGTCGAAAACTTGGAAAATTTGATTGAATTGTAAGCTAAACACTTGCCCTTGGGCCAAAACATGAAAAATTAAAGCACAATGGGCTTTAAATATCTTGTCAGAAAACATGCTAGAAAGGGTATGATGGTGCATGTGCTCCAAGATGGAATTTTGGTATCGAACCATTTGTTGCCCAATGATTTGTTTAAATGAAAGAAGACATGTGCAAGTTGAGGTAGCAAGAGATCACATGCCACCTTGAAGTGTTACTAGAAAAGGAAGGTGTTATTGTCAACTTGTGCTAAGGCTTCAAAAAGGAAAGGACTTTGATCACCATAAACCTAGTAGCTATGATTGAGGTTACATGGGCCCAATTCCCTAAATAAGTTATTAAAATGATGGTGGTCGTTAGTATGAGCTTGATGCCATCAAAAGTTATTGGGAGAAATGTTTGTTTACGTGCTAAAAATCCTTCTGGGTTGTCAAAAGATCTTGGACCCAAAAGGTGCCCAAACACTTGAAAAAAAGAAGAGTCAAAAAAAGTGAAGGGTTTTATGAAGGTGGAAAAAGGAGATGTACATCATAAGAGATATGAAAGTCGTTACATGAAACAATGAATTAGAATTCCAAAGGCTATCTGAACATCACCCATTCTAGAGAAACGATCCACATGTCGAACATCCTCTAACAAGGCATTTTTTATGAAGGATGATGTGATTGATGAAATGCCCACTGGAACTCCCAAAACTTTAATTCTTTCTAACAAGGTGGTAAAATGGGATGAGGTATTGAAATTAGGTGATAAGCTAGAGGGTGACCATGTGACGCACTCTCAACTCCTCAAAGGGCTCAAATGTGA
>Ga0116229_10001177_pt1 | contig 39973 bp, 22 predicted proteins | sample S1TSphgellanicum_3_FD_87313 | JGI IMG/M metagenome (GOLD analysis project Ga0116229, IMG submission 87313) | Host-associated microbial communities from peat moss isolated from Minnesota, USA - S1T2_Fc - Sphagnum magellanicum MG | ecosystem: Host-associated > Plants > Peat moss > Unclassified...
AAAAAAAAAAAAATTAAAAAAAAAAAAAAAAAAAAAAAAAAAAAAAAAAAAAAAAAAAAAAAACCTAAACTTTACTAAACTTGCATACTTGCCCTATTAAAAAAAACTTGTATACTTCAAAAAAATTCACACACATGCCTAACCCCACCTCGAAAAAAAAGGGAAGCAAAGAAAGAATGCTCTTAGATCTGGAACATATATAAAACAAGTCTAGAGGCTATAACCAGGTTTGGGTCAGGATTCGGGTTTAGCCAAACCTAAGTTCCAAGGTCTGGGTCGAATTTTTCTTTTTCCAAAATTTAGAACCGGGATCTAGATAACACTAGTTATAACTTCTTGGTTTTCATGTACTAAAATTTTTTTAAAATAAAAAAATACTAAAACTTATTATGAAAAGTCTTTAAATTGTGAATGGCAAGTTCTTGTGCAATTCCTCAAATTCAAAGGGCTAGCATGAACTAGGAACCAATTTGTGAGTGAGAGTTGAGAGTTGGAGATGAGATGTACACTTTAGACTGATTTTTTTAATGAAATTCATCTTGGATTCAAACGACTTAACCAAAGTTACAAGGTTTTATCATCTCTCACGACTTTGGTTCTACCATTGTTGGATGTGTGGAATTGGAACTAAGACAATTCCAATTTATTATTTAGAATTGAAAGGGGAGGAGTTTCTTTTTTTTTAAAAACGTAAAGAAACCTTAAACCCTAAATCTAAACCCTAAACTCAATACTCATTGAAAATAGAAAGTAAAAAAATTTCAAAAAAATTTCAAAAAAATTAAAATGGTAAAGAATTTGACCCTGTACAAAATTGGGTTTGGGGGCTCAGTCCTAACCAGAGAGTGATTCACAGGTCCTATTTGGAGGCTGGGTCCAAGCCCTTTGTTTTCAAAATTTAGAACTGGCCGTTCAGGGACCCAAGATTGGCCTGAGGAGCAGACTCAGAACCGGCCCAAAACCCAGAATGGGACAACACTGGTTTCAAGTTTCAACCTATGTTGTACTAATATATATAGAAAAAAATCAATGCCAATAAATGGTTCATATATTGGTATGAAGTACTAAGCCCTAAACCCTAACCCTAAACCAATTTGGTATCAGCTAGCCCATACTAGTATCAGCTAGCCCATACTAGTACATACCTAACATGTACTCAAATTGGCCTACTATTGTGGTTACAAATACTTTGGATGTCATCCTATTAGGCTATAGGTAATTGAAAATTTGGTACCTCATACAAAACCTTCCTATTAATTATAATACAACATCACAACAATGTTTAATTATGGATACAACCATGGTATTGAAAGGTTGAACTTTACCACCAAAAAAGGAGATTTTTTGATGCAATATCCCCTTTTTCCATTTCATTTTTCACATTTTTGTGAAATTTTGCACAAAACAATATGGCTCGTACCAAAGACAACATGGGTTTAATCTTTAAACCTGCCATAGTGGGCTAAATCATGTTATGTGTTGAGCTGCTTGTTTAATGACAAGCTAGAGGGCGATATTGGGTCCATAGATGGTGATTCAACTTGTAAATGTTCTTTGAAGGTCCCAACTTAGATTTGTCATGGATGACATCTATCTCATTCATCATTATGCATAAAACATTGGAAGATGGCATATCTATCTATTATGAAGGTAGTTAGTTTGTTTTGTTTTGTTTGTACTTATGAGATCCACCGAACCAGGATGGTTCAGATCATGTTCTTGGTCTCTTTGGAAAGCTCTTGACAAGGATGGGTGCATCTGCCTGGTTTCATGGCGTTTGTACTTGTGGTGTAGAAGTTCTTGAATATTGAATGATTTCTTCACTATAAATTAAATTAAATTGTAGCTGAAAATTTTGGAGGAATTGGGAAGTGCCTTTGGTATTGTTGGAAAGATCTTGATGATCAGGATTTAATGGAATTTATTTGGTAAGATTTGGACTTAGGATGCGGAAGATATTGATTTTTTAAGTGCCTTTTTGCCGCTGAAAATTCAAATAAATTCCAAAAAACCAGGTTTTGCAAGGAAAAATCAGTTGAGAACATGGTCAAACTTGAAGGCTCACCATTCAATTCAAGCATGATTTCTTTTCATATTTCACTGTTCAAAAAATCGATCCATACATTGCAAAACAATGTTCACATGTTCAGTTTCCCTATTTTGTAATGGGTTCACACTTGGGCCAAGGGCACATGTCACACTAGTCTATGTATGAAGAAAGGTAGTTTGTTTGTATTGTTTTGTTTTGTTTTGTTTGGTTTGTAATTATGAGATCCACCGAACCGCAATGCTTCAGATCGTGTTCTTGGTATCTTTGGAAAGCTCTTGACGAGGAGGGGTGCATCAGCTTGGTTCCATGACGTTTGGACTTGCGGTGGAAAAGTTCTTGAATATTGAATGATTTCTTCACTGAAAATTAAATTAAATCGCAGCTGAAAATTTCAGAGGAATTGGACTGTGCCTTTGGTGTTGTTGAAAAGATCTTGATGATCAGGATTTAATGGAATTTATTTGGTAAGATTTGGATTCAGAATGTGGGAGATATTGATTTTTAAGTGATTTTTGCCACTGAAAATTCAAATAAATTCCAAAAAACCATGTTTTGCAAGGAAAAATTGGTTGAGGACGTGGTAACACTTGGGCCAACGGCACAGGCCACACTAGTGAGTATTAAGTACACTTTTTTTGGAATTTTATTTTTCTTGTGGAAAGTTGACCATCATAATAAAAAATCGCCAAATTTTTTTCCCAATAAATTGGGGAAAAAAAAAACCTTAGTTCTAGAGTGTGGGCCACATCAAAAAATGTATAAGAGCTTCCATTTATAGATACAATTATTTAGTGTATTTGTTTTAAGATCATGGGCCAAATTAAAGCAAGCATTTGTGCACTATGTGACAATCTTTGATTTTTGTGTACCATTATGATTATGGATTTTGCTAAGACCTTTTGGTGGATTTAGGGCCATGATTGAAATAATGAAGACTAGGATTGCTTTCAGCTAATAACATACCATTGGAAAAAAGGTATAAGTAAAAGGCTGGATTTGGTTTAGTGTAAATATGAAGATTAATGTGTGATGATCAATGTTTTTCTTTTGTTTTGTTTTTTTTTCAATTTTGGGATGTTACATTTTATCATTAGCAAGCATCCCAAGAGGGATTTAGTAGTAAATGGCAGCATGTTCTAAACACTAAAAAAAAATTCTACAAAACATGCTATCAAACTAGAATCTGAGTTGAAATGTGACGAAAATTTGTTTTTTTCAAAATTTGGTGAAATTTTCCCTTAGCAAACAATGAATATGTAATATAAATATTTTATCTATTGGAATTTCACGCAACAAAAATAGGGCTAGTGATGACATATGGAACAAATTGCAAATTAATTGAATCTGTTACATACCCCATAATTGCTAGACTTACTATGTACAAGTTAGAAAGAGCCCTTTTGTTTGGAGGCAAATGAATGAATGTTATTTACTTGTTTAACCAAATTGCTTGTTGAGTATTCCACAAAATCTATCATGGTTTTGTTCGGTGCTCCATGCATGGAGTTTTTGTAGTATCATGATGTGCATTCCTGTGTCTATTGTGAGCAAAAGACATTGTAAAGGCACTTGAAAATGTGGAAAGGGTGACAAATTGTTTGCCTTGGGTTATTATTTCAGGTGCACAAAGAGTTTTTGTGACTTTAATTGTGCAACATGACATAGGAATTAATATGCCCTAGTTTATGTGTTCCACTTATGGTTGATGAATCAAACAAGTGTATTGGCTAAAATGGGTCCAAGTAATTATGTAGTGTGCTTTCTTGACAAGTTCATTTGCAATTTGACTCATACAATCAACTTCAATAGATAAGTTAATATCTAGACTATTGACAAAAGTATCCCTTGATATGTGGATTGTTTTAACCTTGAACAACCATTAAAACATAATAAAAAAGCACATGTGAAATAGTGTAGTTTACTCTTTGAATGAATGTCATTAAAATTAATACCAAGAATGGGAACAACCTATCATATAAATGTTTTCTAAGATTTGAAGTTCATATCCTAATTTCTATATATTAATAAAAATTATAAACATTTAGACAAACATAACCACATACATTACATTCTTATACCATCAACTTATCCTACATTTGATCATTTAGTGCTTAACATTGAAAAAACTATCACACACGTTGAATTACATATAGTTGAATGCTAGAGAGTTTTCAATGATTGACCTTGTAAAAAGACTTTCTTTTTATTATGTTCATACATTCAGGCTTCAATATTTAATTGACATATGGAAAGATAATTTGCACAAATTTGTAAATGCAAACAATCTTACCACTATGCCAAAACATGGCATTCATGACTACTCCTTTTCAATTGAACTAGTTGCTTATGTCATTTTTAATTGAATTAGACATGTTGCTTACGTCATTTTTAATTGCTTATGCTATGTGTAAGTATATCAACCTAGTCATGGATGTCATGTTTTCATGTAGTTTATATTATAATTTGATTTTGTAGGTGAATTAATAGAATATGAGACATTATTGTTTAGGTACCCCAATAATGCAATAACCAAAGGAGCAAATTGATTTGGATGGATAGTCATTAGATTATGTAATAACATAAAATCTTATTGAGTTAGTGTTATATCATCAATCATCATCTCACAAATAATGGTGAAAAAACCAACTGTAAGTTGGGCTCGTAATAGTCTAATTTAATGCACATGAACCTCACAAAAGTAATATTCAAAATAAGAACATCTTAAATAACACCTTGAACAATATATATATATATCCATAAAGGAAGAGGACTCAAGGTGAAGAACAAAATTTTCTTATCAAGGGAATGAACTTAGGTTGAAATCAACACATGATAGCAAAACAAATACATTGGTAATAAACACAACTTGATACTCCTTTCTCCCCTTAGGTTGACAGTAAAAAGATATGCAACTCGAGTTTTGATTTTGTTTTCAATTTTTTTTGTCACTATTGTGAATGTTGTACAATAAATGCCCTTTCATGAAAAAACAATCTAAATTTTCACTCTTTTTTATGAGAAAGTTGTTCCTCTTTGCTTTGAATTTGCTTTCTTTTGTAGATAACCAACATCTAGGGGTGAAAAAATATTTAAGGACGAAAGAAGGACCCAAAGATGAGGTTATATTAAGGATAACTTAATATCACAAAAAATGTTTTAAATTTTGATTCTAGTGGATGCCATTACATAAGGTGCCCATAATAGCCCCCACCTCCCATTGTCCTAGTATGTTAGAGGTGAGAAAACAATTGAATGGAAATGAAAAAATAGAAACTTTAATTAAATCCCCATGACCTTGGCATTGTGAATTTGGGGCTAGTGGTATGCATCCCATGTATGATTCCCATTTAAAATTGAAATACACAAATTGAAAATTGAAAAATTGATTAGTTGTTAGATGTATCATCCAAAAACATTGTTGCATGTCATTGATTGCTTTTTTAATATGGATAGAAAGAACCAACATTTTTTCATGGATTTATTGAAAAGTGAAAATATATAATTGCCATATTATTTCATTGTTTCCATCAACATAGTGAACCAAAGAGGCCATTTAGCATAATACATATATTAACTATTATTCTTACTTGGCATGTACAAATCAATCCTAAAAATATTCCATCCCTTGGTTCTAGCTATTGTTGACATTTTTAGTTGAAGATATTTCTACAATATTGACAAATAGCAATGGTTCACTATTCTCTTCATCACAAGACCATAATCAATTTTATTAGCTTAAGAAGTTTCAACTTTTCAAGGCATTTGCTAGAAGTTTTTATTACAATTTTTTTTTTTTTTTTTTTGTTTTCAATCCAGTAGGTACCCCAATTTCAAAAGTTAGGTATGTGTAATTTTTATTGCATCTTTTCAATAGTTGTTTAACTCCAATTTTGTATGTTTGCATGCAATTTTTGTAGCTTTTCTTCATGTGCACAAAATCCCATTTTATTTTTGCAATGAAGATTTTGAAGGTAGAAACACTTTATCATAGAACTTTTTTTCACCTTGCAAATCTTATCACATTGTTTATCTAGTTTATTCAAATATTTTCTACAAGATTGTCAAATCATGGTCTTGATTTTTCAACCTTTTTTCTAATTTTAGAATAATGAAATAATGTATTACAAAATTTAAAAACCATTAAATTGTGACAAAATTAATTATTTCCACACTTTTGAACAACTTTTGTAAAAACATATTGATGAACAAATGTTATACGTCAAAATGAATTATTTAAGCAATTTGACTTATGATAAGTTTAATTACTATTGAAAGTTATAAATTCTCCTTAGCACAACATCATGATGTTTTCCTGGTGTTTTCCTCTTGAATGGATGGAGTACAAAGGGTTTTACATGCTTACACTTGGCTTAGTTATTCTTTAAGCATATGAAAGTATGAAATGGTTGTGATTAAATGATAATGTAGTTTGTAAGTGTATTGGCATTGCAATCTTTCAATATTCCAATGTTTGGGTTTGTTTCAATATGTTTTGACCTTATTTTTCTAGGCAAACTTGCCTCATTTATCTTATTCCTTATAATTGTAAGTGTGTTGGATGAAGAAGCAAATAATAGAATCAAATTTGGGATGTACAAGTTTTCAAAACGTTATAATTATGTTGAAAAATAAAAACTTGGATGAAGCTTGTTTATGTAAGTGGCATTAAACTTTTAAATCAAATTTGTGTTAAACCTAGGTAGCAATTTGACAACATTCCATATTTAAACTGAAGGGTCCACTTTTGTATGGTTTTAAAAATCATACTAATTTAAAATAAGGTTTTCGAAAGAAAAGAAATGACCTTATGAAGTAAAAGTAAGTTTACCCACTTCATAACAATATGTTACTTAATAGAACTATCATGTTGCAAATCTATCATTCAAATTTTGTGATATTAAAAACTTAGCAATTCAAAATAAAACACAATGATTTATAAGATATGATAACATTTAGATTTGTGATGGCATATGAATAATAAAACTTTCTTTCCAAATTAATTCTGAATTTACATAAGGAATCAAAGCTTGATAGAATAATTAAACTTCAAAATTTTCATAGAACCCCAATGTTGTTTTTACTTCATGTACAAATTGTCAATGCTTTCTTTTCTTTCCACCTACTTTTGTTTATTGTAAAATGTATTTGAAATGTCACCTTAATATTCTTTCCCTTGATATTATTTTCCTACCAACATGATCATCAATATCCTTAATCTCTTGCATGCAACAATTAAAAAGGTAATATAATATATATTCAATCTTTTGTCTACAACACTTACTTTAATCTTACCATCAAAATTGAAACATGTGAAATGTCCAAACTCCATATATAAGTTGGAGTTAAGTCTTTTATAAAAAGAATGATGAATGTTTTAAAAAACTTTGTTGCACATGTGGAAATGAGTGGAAGTATGATAGTCAAAATTTGACTAGTTTTCAACTTTACAAACTTCAAAACTATGTTCTCACTTGATTCAAAATCAAAATGTCAAGGAGTTGCAAATTCAAAATAAAGTAATGTTAAAAAATTTAATTATGTCAACGTTGAACTTTCATAAAATTCAAACAACTAGTTTCAAGTCTTAATTTGCATTCAAAATGTTTTTGCTTATGCTTAAAGAACTTTTTCAACACCACACATAAGTATGCAACACCTTGAATTCCAAATTGGACGTATGACTATACTGAAAATTGTGATCCATAAATAACATGATTTTCAATAAATACATGTATGGTACTATGACATGATAATGATCATTGATCACCACTTAATCTTCTATATGGATGCACACATAATTAACATCATGTAAACACTAGTAATCTCTTGATGCCAAGGTTGAATGTTGTTCTAATGAATGGTTGTTAATGTGATGTGAACCCATGTATGAATTAGTGAATATAATCACTATGTAATAGTTAATCACTATTAACATTCATGATGATTATGTACACAAACATTTATTGATGAAGCCCATGTGTCATGTCCCGATAAAGTTATGAAAAAATCAATCATCAATAGAAGATGGAGGGTTCTCCATTGTCAAGTATTGTTATTAATTAAGAGTGTGATTTCATTTAAATTAATGCCACTAATGTAATGCCCACACCCAAAGGGCAAGGTGTCAAACCAAACAAAATCCCCTTCCCTTTTTCCCCTTTTTATATTCCAATATGGTTTCCAATCTATCATTCATCATTATTTATGCCATATCTCAAAATTGTGCTTTTCATGTCCATGTAGGTGGGTAGGGGAAAAGAGTAAGGTAGTTAGGCTTGGAAGAGGTAGGTTCAAACAATATAGATAGAGAAATATCATTTTTTTTATTATATAGGTAGATTCGTTCCCAATTCTTAAAGTCCAAGGTACATTGATTGTGGGATGAAATCATCCATGCACACTTAATCTTTAAGTTTTATACATGTTGCACCCAAAAGGGAGTTATAATCACTTGTCCTTCATGTGTATCTAAAAGTTTCATTTTTCATCTTGTGAATCATTCATCAAATCCATCACAACTATACAACCTTTAAATGGTTAGTTCTTTGATTGGATATGCAATAAATTTGTTGGCCTTTTTACCATTTTTAAAGATTAAAATTTTTTTTTTTGTAGGGTTGAATCAATGCCAAGAACAATAATTTCATTCATGGTTATTTCAAATAGATTCACCATGACAATTAACATAGTACACAATTAAACATAATACACAATGCCATAAAACACAACATTTCCACACACACACACACACATGCACATGCAAATTATTAAAAATCATGGTTTTTTTAATTGGAAAAATTAATAAAAATTATCAAATTGTGACATTTTAAAACTTAATTAGTTTGTCATACTAGACAAGTCAATTTTGACATGTCTAAGTTGACTATTGGTCAAATTGACAATTTTTTTGGGGTTAATTGCCTTTTTGACTCTTGGTTTATTTATTGGTCATATCAACTAATGAGTTTAAACAACTATCACTTTAATAAAAATGACAATGAAAATGAATCAAAGTTTGACTCAATATGTAGATAGGGCCTAGGTAAATAGAAATGTAGGCCAATATGTAGGTACGTACATACATAGACCTAACTTAGATTAGGCATTCATGTTTAAAACTAACCTAGGTTAAACACCATTCCTAGATTAGGAACTAGCTACACTAATTAACCTTTCTAGTCACCCTAACTTAATAGCTTAATTACATAAGGTGCAAGTATGAGGACTTGAACCCTTTATCTCCACATTGAAAAATCAAGTCCTCAACTATTACAATGTATCTTCAACAAAAAAATAAAAGTTATCATTTCATTGTTATGATTTTTTTTTAATCAACATAGGAAACTTAGTTTAATTACCTTAGGTTAACTAGCCTACCTTACCTATTTAACCTACCTACCTACCAAGGTCATACCTACTATTGAGTCAATCTAATGTTCATTTTAATCGTCAATTTGATTAATAGTCAAATTGTCATTAGTCAATTTGACCAATGAAGATAACCATAATGCTTAATATTTATATTTATTTAATTATAAATATAGTTTAAACAAAATTGAATGTCCCATGTGACTAGAGCTTTGTCTTTTTCACTAATGGTGTCCATTTTTTATTTTGTTTAACTAATGTAACATTTGACCAAATAATTAAAAAAATCATTTTTAGTGAATTGAACCAATAAAATAACATATCACTTCAACAATTAGGGCTTGTAGTCAAATTGACAAATTTTTGGTCAAAACAAACAAGACAATCAAGTTGAATGGCTTGAAAAGTAGTGATTTATAGTAGTGATGGGCAAGACATTGATTTACATTTATTTATTTTTAAATGTTCATTTCACCTACTTATTTATTGAACAAGTTGATAACAAGAACAAGGTATCAAACTTTGGTCGTCATCACCTATGGTTAAAGCAAGGTGTCATCATCTATCAAATGACATTAAAACACTTACAATTGAAACATTGGGAAAAAGAAATACATGTACATTAACAAATTGCCATTGTCATTTAATCACAACAAATTCAAGTTTCATCCAATGTTTCTATAAAGGATTTTATAAAAGTGTTAAGATGTTAATAATTCATAAGACAAATTGGTTAGATTTGGCTATAACTGAGTTGTGACAAGTGAAAAAATCTAATAATCCTTCTATATTATTGGTAGCCTACTACAAATTGATATAAATGTTTCACAATGGGGGAGGGGGAAAGAGGGGACATTTAGCAACATACAAGCAATTTTTAAAAATATTTCTTGCTATATTTTCAAGATAAAAAATAAATTTCTTTCGAACACATTTTTTTAAAACCTTACTTTCATCTCCTTATATAAAAAATTCAAACCACATCTAAAAGACATTGCCATACATACCAAACTAGACATTGTAATTTTGATGTTTTGATTATCATGATTATCTTTTAATTCATAATCAATATAATATTTTTATTTATTTAAAGACTACATAATAAAGTTATCATTAAAATTACTTTTCTTTGGGCCATTTTTTCACCCCAAACCTTTCATGGAGCCCCAAACGTTTGTTTATCTACAAAGTGAATGTTTAAAATTAAAATTAGATGTTGAATACTAATAAGTTTTATTTGTTGCACATGATACCTCAAAATATTTCTTTCAATTATAATGACAACAATGAAGTTGCACGACATCTTGCTTTTAGTTACACAAATAAGAATGAAGTTGCACAAACTTGAGGTAAAACTAATGTTACCACTAGCAATGGCACTAAAATTATTCTCACACCCTGTTCAAGGTTAGTGTACTTTTCTAAGGAATATTTTAAATTTCTTCGTACATTATACTTTCTTGGGTTTTGGTTTGATTTTCATTTTGCCCTATGATATGTTATGTTTATTGGTTTTTGTTGTTGTTGTTGTGAGTTCATAGTTTTAACTCTTGTTTGGTAATGATCTGCTTCCCCATTTCTTTTGGGAATCCCTTGTTCCATTGTGGTTTGTAGGTTTAAAAAAAATTTATTAATGAAATCATATTTTTTTGGTTTCATTTTGAGTCTTTTGTATTCTTTCACAATATTGCAAAGATTATTGAAATCTTATTGATATTAATATTGATGGAAAACATGTAATTAGTTTAATGTAAGATAATTTTATTTTTTGAAACTTGAATTATTGATTTATTCAATGTTATGTAATACTGAAGTTGTTCAATCTGAATGTTAATATTACATCTATAAAAAACACACGTGTAAATGATGTAAAGGCATATAGGGAAAATTGAAAAATTATATATATAATAGGTAATGTAAATGATGAACCTACAAATTTTAGAAGCATTGTTGATCAATTGTTTTTCAATTATTGCATTTATGCGAATAACATATGTTTTTGCACCTTTTATGAATGAGGCAAACAAATGTCTGGGAACTAAAAAAAGTTTAAACAACCAAGGAATATTCGGTCAGAGGTTTATTTTGAGATATTTTGAGATTTTTTGTTGGCATTAGGGTCTGCAACCCATGTTTTTCTAAAGCTAGCAAGCCAAACTAATCAAGAAAATAAAATATAACATTTCGAAATAATTGTGGTGTTAACAAAAAGACTTCATTAAATTCTTTTTGCCCATAGTTTACAAAAGATATCCAACCATAATAATAATAATAATAATAATAAATCAAAATTGAATTAGAAATACAACATGTGAGCATATATGTGATGTTCATAACACACACCAATTGTTATTTAATCATTCAGTTTGATAAAAACTTCCCAAAAGAGCTTTTGATGATCAAATAACCCATTTTGTGGAATTTGAACTTATTTTGTGTGTGTATATGGTGTTTGATATACACATTGGGTAAGTGTTGTGTAAATAAAAAATACATACACTTCACGTGTAAGTCTAAAACCATGGAAAGAAAGGTTTGAAATGTTGATGTTTTATGCCATATAAAACAAGCTATGTGTAAGTGTAAAACACAAAAACAAGCACACATGTGCTTATATGGTTTTATGCACCATAAAGCCTTAACAAAGAACTTGGCTTATTTACGCAAATTCAATAAAGTTTTTGCTAGTTGAAAATTTTCAATGATAAAGGTTTCAATGTTTATATTAATGTTTTTGAATGAAGAGGGATGGGTGCCTTTCAATGTAGCATCATATGGAGGTAAACAAATAGGAAAGACTTCTTCATTTGGTGATGGGCCTAAAACTTTTAAGTTCAAATACCCTTTCCCAATTGCTATAACCTTACACATAAAACCAAAACATGAATCATTAAATTTTGCCTTTCGCTATTGTTAAATATATGAGTTATGAACCATAATCAAACTTTTGTACACATTTTGTGAAAAAAAAACACATAAAGAAGGACATGGAATATGCATTTGTAAAGGATATTGTGGTATTGTGATGATTCTCCCACAAAATGAAGTTTATAACAAAATAAGGGTATTTCATTTCACATTGCCCTCAAGGTTGCAACAAAATGAAGGTATTAACACATGTCCCACTTTGTTTGCCTTTTAGTAACAATGCAATACCATGATGAAAACATGTGCAAGATGATGAAAGGTGAAGGTCACTTGAAATAGGGCATCAATGAATATTGTAACAATGTCAAAAGTTGTAAAACGACCACAACACCACCACCTTCATTTGCAAAAAATGTAGATGAAAAGGAACAACATGGAGAGTTCATCTTAAACCTTATTATGTAAGACCATAATGAAGGAAGTTATAAGATAGTTCCACAAGAAATGGGAAATGCAAAATGACCAAAAAGGAGTAAGTTGTAAAATATTCACTTGAAGCAGGGCACTCATGAAGCTTGTAACAATATAAGGAGTTGCAAGATGACCATAACACAACCACCTACACTTGCAACAAATGTATATGAACATGAAGAACATGAAAAAGTTCACCTTAAACCTTGTTATGCAAGATCACAAGGAATGGGATTGGAAAACAACAAACACGATAAAAAATAAAATGCAAGAAGCTCATTTAAAACAATTGAAAAAATTGAAACAACTTGCAACAATTGAAAAAAGTTACAAGATGACAACAATGTCACCAGTTGCACTTGCAAACAACTTAGATAGAAAGGATAACATGGGAAAGCTCAAAAAAGCACAATGAAAATAACTTTACAAAATATCATTCCTCCATATTTCATGCTTACTTATCTCTTCTCTTTTACTGCCTTCCCTCTTCTTTCCTCATGCCTACCATTTGCATGTTTCCTCTTTTCATTCCCTTCTTTTTTTATTAAATGAACTTCACTTCCATTCTTTGCAATTCTCCCTACTTCCCTTCTTTTTTCCTCATGTTCACTATTTGCCCATTTTCCTCTTTTCTTTTCCCTTCTCTCTTTGTTGTACCAATTCCACTTTCTTTTACCCTCCCTACTTCCCTCTTCCTTCTTTTTTCCCCATGCATACCATTTACCCCTTTCCCCTCTTTTTTCCTTTTTTTTTTGTTGAACCAACTCCACTTCCATAAACGACATTTTGAATCTCGAAAAGGGAGAGAAAAAAGGAAATGCAATATGCATATGTATTGTGTTTATCATTCGTTTGTTCATTCCCCCACAAAAAGATTAGGATTCATTGGTATTGCACTTGTCAATGGTTTTTAAATGAAAATGACAATATTTCATCATTATTTACAATCACAAGTGTCCATGACAACATGTAAGTGTAAATGTAATTTTTTAAAAAAATGCCCAACAAATAGTGTAATTGCAAAAAATTGAGTGTCTAATTATAAATGATTAATATTTATAAAATCTTACCCGGACATATAAATTGACTATTTACATTTACATGCACAACATTGGTTTGAACATTGTGTTCCAATTAGAGGACATAACTTGCATGGGTTTCAACCTAAAAGTCTCGTACTAAGGTGGAGGATTACAATTAGTTTGGCAAGGTAATTAGTAGTTGTTTCCAAAAACAAAAACTACAAAATGTCACAAGGCATGTTCTGTTGTTAATTCTGCCACAAAATCAAAATAAAATTGCTGATCCAGTGGTGCATTGGTGGGCATTGTTCCATCTAGGCTCACACAGGATGGGCCATTTCAACAAAGTGGGTTTTGGATTGTGTTTTGAATTTTACACACAATTGATTTAAAATGAAGTGTTTGAGTCCATCTAGTGTGACAAAACACTTTGTATGGTGTTGTTATAACTACTTCAAAACAACACTCAACTCAATGAATGTTGTTTCAGTACGTACATTAACAGTGCAATTTTGTGGTGAAGGTTGTTGGCTTTTGGCTTGTTAAGCTTAACCTGGTAATGTAAAGGTAGTCAAAGCACCACCGTCTTTAATGGGTGGTGCTTCTAAAAAGCACATCAAAGATCCAAATATCTCCATATCTTTGCACTCCTTGAGCAGCTTTTTTGATGGAAGCCTATTGACCCACCAAAGTGGGCATATAAATCATGCACCTGGTGTAAACACATGGTGATGATTTGCAATGCATGGTTGTATTTTCCAGGGGGAGCTTCAGGTATGTTCCACTCATACCAACCTCCAACTTCCTTCAGCTATCATCACTCAAGATATATATATATATAAGTACCAGCACGTTGTGCACATTTTTCAGAATTTAAAAAAATCTGAATTGCAGTTTTGAAGCTTTTTTCTACACCTTTTTTTTCTCTCTCTTCAAGGACCAGGAAAGTGAGGATCCTCGAAAATGATCCTCAAGATTGTTATCTGGAAATTATGGCAGAATTGTGTTTTTGACAAAGTTTTGGTGGCTTTCTCTCTTGTCTGTCTGTTGACCACCAAAGTGGATGGTATAATGGCAGACTTTAGGCAGAGAGTAAACTGCAGCTACCCATTCGGTTTGTTGTTGGCAATTGTCTGCAGAACTTATACAAGAAAAAACTCCCCAACTCCTCTTGTCAGGAAGAATTTTGGGTCAAATTTGTGTTCTAGCCGACATGACGATGAATGACATGAAAATTTAGCCAGATTTGGCTACAAACTAAATATGAAAGTAATTAAAAAATATATAAGTCCTTCTAAATTTTTGGCTAACTACTTGAACCATGTATAGAAATCTGGCTGAGTTTTCTCAAAATTTGATTGAATTGTGACTATTGAAAATCTCAAAAAGCACATGGTTTTAGTTCTTTTTTATTTGTAATAAATCATCTTGGCTATGTATAGTCAGCAAAAAGATTGGTTGATTTCCAGTCATTAATGCCCACCACCATTATTGGCATACAATATCTTATTGTGTCATCTGATTGTGATCTAGCAACAAAGTGTTGCAAAAATACAAATGACAGACTTTACAGACACTTCGGGACGGAACCTCATTCTGCCTTCAGTAATTGAGGTGGTGACGGCATCATAGTATAGGATCTCTAGTTTTGGCAGGTTGTGTAGTAAGTAAAAAAGAAAGAATTGGGTACAGTTTCTGGCACTCCGAAGAGGTGAGGTTGCTGGAGGTGGCATGTAGCAAGAGGAGGATCGTGGGTCTATAAGAAAGAGAAGAATTTCCTGTGTACTTATCCCTTTTTTTACAATGTACTTAAGCCATTTTTCGACCTCCATACAACCAACCAGACCTTGATGGGTTGGAGTAGGGAGGATGTGGTGAACCTGACTGTTAAGACAGTCATGGGGAGCATCGTCCACTAACAACTCACCTTGTGGAATCATTCTGCCAGGACTTGCCCGTTCTCTCTAGTGGGTACATGCATATATATATATATATAGATGTGAGCAAAAACGATCACTTACTTAGTCTGTTGTTTGTTGGCTGTACACACAAATCATGGACTGACAATTTGTCACACAGTCTGGCTTGAAGAGAAGAAGACTGAAAAAGGGTTTTGATTTTTCTGTCTTCCCGTCCGCTTCTTCTCCTTTTTCAAACTCATAATTCTGTAATACAATTTGTCTCGAATCATACAGTGCAGTGGGTTTTTGTTCCAGGGTGCAATGTTGCGAAAAATATAAAAAAAATACAAAGGGGAATGTTCTTTCACAATATTCTCATTTTTTTCCTTGAAAAAAATTGTCGAATGTTGGGGAAAAAACATAATTTCACCACATTTGGATTCTGATTTTAGTTTGGTAGCTTTTTTTTAGAAAAAAGTGTAGTTTCTAGAAAATTATTTAGACAGGTTCTAAAAACCTGTTGCCATTTAGTGCTAAATCCATCAGGGGATGCTAGCCAATGATGCAACATCAGAAAATTGAAAAAAAATAATCATTGATACAGGGTTGTTTTTTTTTCTTTTTCTTTTTCTTTTTTCAATTTTGTGTTGCAGCCACATTGGTGATCACCCACAAGAGGAATTAGTCAAATTTGGCTACAGGTCAGAGAGAAAAGCCAAAACAAGTTTTAAAATCCTGCTACAATTTGGCTACCTGCTTGAACCCATTGTCTAAATATGACAATTTCAGAAAATAAAATCCATGAAATCTGAGGACTTTCTGTGCAATTTTTTTTCCTCCACAAAATTCCTTTGTATGAGTTGCACACTGGGTTATTTTTCTTCATCAAAGTGTCAAAATTTGGCCAAAGAAAGAGAGAAAGCATTGCTCTTGCTCTAATATAGTTGTCAAACAAAGTGCTTGTACACAAATGGCTCTCTTTCTGGAAAGTGCATTTGTTTGTTCCTTGCATGTTCTTCCGCTCTGTGTGCATACCCAATAAAATCTGCCGTCAATAACTCTTGTAGTCAGTCACCTGCAACCAATCCCATGCAGCCTCTCTCTTTCTCCACACTATTCACACCATGTGTACAGATCTCATTCTTGGCATTCATGGATTCATAATTTCCTACTGAAAGTAGTTCTTTGGGTTTTTTTGCTCCTCATCATTTTGTTCTGGGACTTTTCATCATATTGTTATGACTTCTTGCTTGTAGCTTCTTGCTTGTCAATGCACACCCTTATATATTATAAAAATCTCGTGCTGGAATTGGTTTCCAACTTGGGCTCTGGGTGCCACTGATTTGCCCAGATACCGCATCTTTCCTTTTTCAGGTTTTTCTATCATTTTTGTGGGCAGATGCACAAGAGTTGCTCTTTGGACTTTTCTTTGTCGACAAATCTCTATTTGCTATGTTGGAGGAAAATAAGGAAGAAACTCTACTCCTCGATATTTAGGTACTGGAAGTTGCATCCATTTCAGACTTTTAAAATTGGGTCCCTTGTGTCCCTCTCTACTCATGCCTTGTTTGTGGAGCTCACTTTGAAGGTGTTGGGTTTGGAAGCAATCTACTTAGATACAAAACAATCCAAGGAGAATGAGAAAAAAAATAAAAATAATGCCTTGGACATTCCTCCATATTCTCTAGTCATCTTCTACTCTTCTAGAGTAATCTTTTTGGGGCCCATTCATTTCTCGACATGGCTAACACTGTTTATTACTACAAAACCCCGCAAACCCTAAACACAACCCAAGTTTCTGGTAATTTTTGCCAAGATGTATGGTACCTGTCAAGGACCCAATATTGTGTTATGACATTCTGCATAGTACCCTATCATTTGCCACGGTGCAACGCACAATAATATTCTTATTTCTATAAAAATTGAGAAAAAATTAAGTATGCTACGTGTCTTGTACATGAACATGGCATTTAAAAGCAACTTGAAGCCAACGATGTTGCTCCAAAAGTAAATTGCGTTATCCAAGTCAGCACTGCAAAAAAATCATTAAAATCATCCTTCCACTCTATTACAAAAAGAGTTGAAATCATTTGTGCACTCTATTACACACAACCTCTTCTGCAAACTGGGATACGCAGCTGTTGAACCATGCAGCAAATATGCAGGTTCAAAAACACAATCTTAAACTCTTTTGTCAGGTACTCATAGCCTTATGCTAGTTACAATTACAACCTCCATGGCTGAACCAAGCAGCAAACATGCTGGTTCAGAACACAATCTTAAACTCTTTTGTCAGGTAATCATAGCCTTATACTCGTTACAATTACAACCTCCATGGCTGAACCATGCAGCAAATATGCTGGTTCAAAAACACAATCTTAAACTCTTTTGTACTCTAGCGTTATACTAGTTACAATTACAATCGTCATGGCTGGTATCAAATACAGAAGTGTTTGTTATTCACAATTGCAATTATTTTCAATTACATCAAAATTGACTGCTAATTATCTTTGATCAGACTACATATGTAAACTAAGCACAGTTAGCTTGACCTTTTGAGTCCTTAGCTAACGATGAGTAGCTAAACCTAAAAGTCCTTAAAAGGCTGGGAAAGCTAAAGATATGTGAATGAAATAAACTGCATAAATGATTTCACAAAGTAATAGCACCCTTTAGGTTGGCAGTATGGAAATTGAGAGACAGTTTCTCAGAAAAAACATGGATTGCCACCGCATGTTAAGTCATTATACAAGGATTCAAACTGACTTCACACCACTGGTGAAACATTCAAGTTGGAGCTGCTTATTGCTCTCCCCCACCCAGGAGTGGGAATTCTCAAGACAGGTCTTAAAAGACAGAAAGATAACTTCAAGGCCAGCTACAACTAGTCTCCATAAAATCACCTTCCTGCAAAGGTTTGTTTTGATACTTGTTCTCTTGGAATTTGCTGGATGTACACCAAAACCTATTCAGTATGGAATACACTCTTAATGAATTAATGAAAAATTGTAAAGAATGAAAGTTCAAAGTAACAGCAATCTCTGTGAATGAAGAAACACCCAAATGCACATCTCCTCTCTCACACATTCAGTTATCATCCAGATAGTTGCTGGATCCCACAGATGGCAGAATTTTTCCTTTGATAACATGCAATGCCAGATCAGCATTGTCTTTCAGGTTCAAACAAATTGGGTACAGCTGCACTTAAAGAATGTGCAACATTGGGCATTCTCTTTACTGGGTTTGACCAAAATGGTACGTACAGCTGCATTAACAGAATGTGAAACCACTGTTATGTGTCAACAATCTCTTGCAAGAGTTATGAAAGACTAAAGTTTTACAAAAGCAGCTACCTCTCTCCCTAAAGTTTTACATGACCTTCTAACTCACAAATGTGTGATGCTGCCCTTCCACTTCCACAAGTTCACTAAGTTATCACCAGACTGTTGCTGCTGCTGCTGCTGCTGCAATGCACATTGATGTCCAAATGCAGAAATCAGAGCATGTTGCATTGTGCAACAGGCTGCTTAAAAAACCTTCCTTTAACTTACAACAATCCAAGCCATAAAATGCATGATTTCACTTACAATTTTATGTCATAAAAAACCATCAGCCAGACAATTGCCTCTGCATTGATTCCATGCCTAAATGCAAATCCCAAGGGTCGGACGAATCCATCCGGGTCCGCTTCACCTTGGCAGTCTCAAGACTGCCATGTTGGAATCCATACATCTCCAAGATCTGGTTGTCAGCAAAGTTGAAAGCTCGCTCCATTTGGTTCAAGCATCGCTCGACTGCATAATCTCCATAGCTGCCACAAGGCTTGCAACCCACAAAGTGTGTGACAAATGGCCAGCGGTGATCACCATAACCTGGATGGTATTTCTCCATGACTTCCTCATACTTCTCCACAATGTTCACCCAGTAGCCATGCAGATAGTAAGACTCTTCCAGAAACACTTTGTTTGACCACAACTCATTCTGCGTTATGAGCAAATAAATCAGTGCAGACTGATCATCTGCTTCAAAATCCGGCCTTCCTGTCAAAGTCTCAGTCAGCACTTTCCCAGCTTCCACACGGACGGGACCTTTAGGACCCATAGGAGCCCATGCATCCAACAGATCCAAAGACCACTGACAATTCCGGAACAAGAAGCTGCCAGTGTTCAAACCTACCCAGCTCTTCTTGTCATAGATTTGCTCTTTGTAACCATGGACAACCAGGTTATACTCTTTGTACTTCTCGATGGGAAGCTCAAAGACCATGTCTGTAAACATTGCATCCGAGTCCATCCACCAAATCCATTCTACCTCAGGGTGAGCCAGCATCAGCTTCCGGACCAGAGGCAGCTTGGACCAGTAGCCAGCCATTTCTTGGTCCAAATGTGCCATGTTGTAGACAATCTCGATGTCGTGCAGACGGCAATAGTCAATCTTATTCTTGATAGCTTTCAGCAAGTAGTGATCACCAACAGGGTTATCACAAGGGGTGGGCTGGGAACCAGTGACGAGGAGGAAGCGGTCCTTACCGTTTGCAGTCTTGGCCAAGTGTGGGTACTTGGACAACCACAGCGCACGTTGCTGGTCCCAGTCTTTGATCTCAGGACCCAAGCTGTAATGCACATTAGGGTCAGGCTCCGGCTCATTCTCCTCTTCCTCCATCTCTTTCTCAGCCAATATTCGTCTCGCTTCCTTGGCGAGTTCTTCGGGATTCTCCTGGAGCTCTTGAAGCTCCTGAGCGGGGCTGAAGAAGCTACCACCTCCGATAGTCCCGCGCAAAACAAGAACAGTCACAAACCCACACAAGATCGTCACCTTCACATTGTTCAGCGTCTTTTGCAACTGCTTCCCTTTACGACCCGTAAAGAATCGGTTCCAACCCCTCATGTTGGGCAACCCTTTCTTCACCACCTCTCTCATGCTGCCTCCTCTCTCCCTCTCTCGGTTGTTGTTACTGCTGAGAGCCCCACTCCAGCAAATGGGCAAAACACAGTGAGTGAAAAACGAGAAACTAAGAAGCTTGTGGACAAATGAACAAAACTCACTAACACAGACTCAAAAATGTTGAAGACATAAAGCGCACCTACTCCCTACTATGAGCACAAACGCTCAACTCTCAGAATGGGAAAAATGAAGAGACGAGGAAAAAGCAGAAGAGCGACAGAAGAACAGGAGACACGCGGAGAGAGAGAGAGGTTGTAGTACTTGCGATTTGTCAGAAATTCTAGGGTTTATCTGTCAACACAACGACAACAAAATTATTATGTTTTCAAGTTGTAAACACCAACAACAACAACAAATTTTTATTTTACTACAAATCAAACAAGATTTTGGTGCAAAATCGAAGAGAGAGAGAGAGAGAAAATAGGAACCACGTAGTAGCGCAAGACGGCAACGTGCGGAGAGAGGCAAACTCGGGGGGGGGGGCGGGGGGTCACGACAGGCCGCCGTTAAGACGCCGATAAGAAAGAAGGAAAGTAATAAGAAAGAAACAACGACAAAATTTGTTTGCAACAAAACAAAGAAATGAAAAGAAAAATGAGAGTGGGTAAAAGAAAGGAAAGAAGAAGAAGAAGAAGAAGAAGGAGAGAGTGGGTGCACAGGTGAGCCCAATTTTCTCCAGGGAACTAATTAATTTTAATTTTAATGGGCTTGTAAGGCTGGGAATTCTTATTAAATTATGTATAATTTTTCTATTTTGACTTTTACAAAAACAAATTTAATTTTATAAATTTTTTTTTTTTTTTGGTTTTGGGGGGGGGGGTTCCAATAGCAACAACAACACCACGTAGGGAGTCAGCAGGAGGTTTCTGTGAACAGCAGCAGCAGCCAGCAGTGATGGTTGTAACAGCTGTTGTTGTTGTTGTTGTTGTTGTTGCCGTTTGCATTCCCACTCTGTTTCTCAGCCTTCTTTTTTTGTCCCTCAATGCCATCCCATTTCATAACAAGGGGGTGTGTCACATTGTGTGGCCTTGCCATTTACATTAAAAAAAAAAGTATCTTAACGCAAAAGAAGACTTATTATGATGAAAACTCAAATATTTCATCATACAAAAAATATATAATCTTCCAAAAATCCTCTAATAGAAACCAAAATCCTTCAAGATATATTATAACTCAAAGTTTCAACACAAGCCAAAATATCATCTTTCAAAACTCCTCATATAATTTTTATTTTATTTTAAAATAAACCTATTATTACCTAGAGGCCAACATGCCCTTGCCATTTACATTAAAAAAGTATCTTAAGGCAAAAGAAGACTTATTATTATGAAAACTCAAATATTTCATCATACAAAAATATAATCTTCCAAAAATCCTCTAAAAGAAACCAAAATCCTTCAAGATATATTATAACTCAAGTTTCAACACAAGCCAAAGTATCATCTTTCAAAAATCCTTGTATAAAAAATTTAAAAAATAGACCTATTATTTATTACCTAGAGGCCAAAATGCCCTTGCCATTTATATGAAAAAAGTATCTTAAGGCAAAAGAAGACTTATTATTATGAAAACTCAAATATTTCATCATACAAAAAATATATAATCTTCCAAAAATCCTCTAATAGAAACCAAAATCCTTCAAGATATTATTATTACTCAAAGTTTCAACACAAGCCAAAATATCATCTTTCAAAAATCCTCGTATCAAAAAATAAAATAAAATAAAATAAAATAGACCTATTATTTACCTAGGGGCTAAAATGCCGTAAGCTATTGTACTCTATAATGAAACAATATCCTTGCCTTTGCCTTGGTTTGCCTTAATATCTTAACACTTAACCAGGGTTGGACGGTGCTTTACTTTTGTGAAGAGGTTCTGGTTCTGGTTCTTACAAATTGAGTTAGAATTGTCCTTGGTAATGGGTTCCAGTTCCACTCATCCCCATTCCAGGCTCACTTTTTGCACGGCCAGAGTGAACCAGCACCGACCAATGCACCAGTTGACCATTCTGTCCATGGAATGGGCTGCATTTTTTCATCCAGTTTCAATTAATAAACGTTTTTTTTGGTTTCTGACCAGTGAGTTTTTTTTGAAGCTGTTTTTTTCTCAAACCTGACCTTTATACTACCTTCCCCTTTAATTACCCTATTGACCTAGCTATTTTATTAACCTACATACCTTTCTAACCTACATCTTGGCCCTGCCTACTAGTTACTAACCAACACCCCCTCCTACCTACCTACCTACCTACCCTCTAATTTTTCATTGGCTAAACTTTTATTCTCTAAGCAAAAGCTTTTATCTTTTTTAGTTAAACTTTTGCTTCTTGAAAAAACTTTTTTTATAGTTAAACCTCTATCTTTTGACAAAACCTTTTTATTTTTTGGCTAAACCTCTATGTATTCTCTATCTCTGAACCAAAAGTTTATCTCTTTGTAGCAAATTTTTCTTTTTTCCTAGTTAAGTTTTTATATTTTAGTAAAAATTTTATATTTTCAAATTAACTTAACAAAACCTTTTTATTTTCTAACTAAAATTTTATCTCTTGGCGAAACCTCTTTATTTCTTAGCTAAACCTTTACCTCTGGGCAAAACCAATAACTTTTCGTTAAATTTTTATCTTTTGACAAAAAAATTTTGCTTATTGACTAAATCGTTATTTTTCGGCAAAACCTTTTTTTTTATTAAACCTTTATCTCTCAACAAAACCTTTTACTTCCTAACTAAACTTCCACCTTTTGGCAAAACCAATATCATTTTTTGGTTAAACTTTTACATTTCAACAATATATATATATATATATATATACATGTTAAATCATTACCTTTTTGGTATTGTTCACACATAAGAAAATCCTAAAGATATTATGGAAGGTGATGATTATCATCAATGAAAGTATTGCAAAAATCAATACACTTAGGGTTGAAAAGAATTTCAACACATTTTTTAAACAATTTTGCAATATCCTTTTTAAATGAATAAATTTCATTAACCCATTTTAAATCTCAATGCAAAACCTTCATCCACCATTAACAAGTTGTACTAATTATCTAATATGTAATAGTCGCATTAAAGGTCATGTCGAAACTAACATTTATTAGTCCAAGTTCACTTTAGGTGGACATTCGACCTCAAAATGCAATACCCATATTGGTATTATGCCAAAACCACATGTCGAACATGACACATACAATATTCACATATAAACAAATTTTAAATTGAGAAAACATGTAGGTATATTGATACAACAATTGACATTTTAAGACCCATATGTAGGTATTGCATAATTAACAACAACTATTAAGCAAAAAAACTAATGAAGAATTTGGGAATGCAATGTGGGTATTGCAAGGTGAGAATGTTGCAAAAAATAATTTAATGATTATGGATGGGGTATTACATAGTTTACCAAAAAAACTAGAGAAAATTTTGGGAATATGATGTGGGTATTGCAAGGTGACAATGTTACAAAATGTAGTTTAATAATTATGGATGTGGATATTGCATGGTTGGTCAAAAAAACCAATGAAAATTTTGGGAGGTTAGTGCGGGTATTATGGGGTGAAAACATTGTAGAATGTAGTATGAAATATTCATATATAAATATAATTGCATGTCCAAACAAATGTTACGTTTATTACTAATGTTTCATATTCTTTGCTTGACTAACACAAAAAAAAATTGAATTTGTAAAGATGCAATATTTACATGAATTAATGTAAAGTTTGAAGTAAACTTGAAATTCAAAACTTCACTAAGATCTTTTGAAAAACAGTCACATGTCATTAGTTTCCATAATATCAAAATGGCATAAACTAATTTTTAATTTCTATGTACACATTATAAACTACATGAAACATGCACCAAACCATAAGAATTATGTCCGAAAAAATGCAAATCAACAAGTCCATGTTAATACAAAAAAGAAAAATAATGACATGTTATTCTTTTTTCATAAAAAATCCCATTCTATCATTAGTTTTTTCATTTATAATTTCATGAACTTGGCAATAAGTTGCAATTCCTTTGATTGCTTTTGTAGCATGATGATACATGTAAAATTGTTGGTGCTAAATGTGAAGATGAATTATGTTGATCATAAATTCATCCTTAGTGGTTCCACACAATCTAATTCACAAATGTAAACATGCATTAGTAAATAAAGGTTTCAAAGTTTTTATTAGTAAAAAAAAGAACAACACAAAAACATAATATATATGAAGAAAAAAAAAACAACCTCACAAACTCATAAATTTTGAGGAAAAAAAAGATAAATTGAAAAAAAAACCAAAATAAAACACATAATTTTTAAAATGCATCAAAAGTCACAAACATGAAAACAAAAAAAAGTAGAAAAAACATATTAAAAGGAAAAAACTCCAAAAATATATATTAAAAATATAATTTTCTTTAAAAAAATAAAATCAATTGAGAAGCTCCGAAACTTTGTTGTGTTTTTGTAATAAGTTTTGTTGTTCCAAACTCACCTCCATGTTACATTATGATTTTGCTTAAAACCAAAGTTGCCAACTTATTGTGACAAGTTATAATGTTTGTCCAAATCCTTATCTTGCTCCAAACTAAAAGGCCCAACACACATGAAAAAGAAAAAAAAATAGTAGGGAGAAAAATATGAAGAAAGGCAAGGAGGGAAATAATAAAAAAAACAAGAAATTATATATATAAGAAAAAACAACCAAAAAGAAAAGCAAGAAAGAAAAAATAGGTTTGTGAGAGTGGGGAAAAAAAAAGGGGTAATGAAGAAGGGCTAAAGTGAACCAACACCCACCAATGCACCAATGTGGATGGATGGTGCATTAATGTGTGTACCTTTTTTGTCCCTCCTTATCCCAAGACTAACCAAGGTGGCGAATGTAGGTTGACTTTTTTTGCCTCTCCTCAGTCCAAGTTGACTTTTTCCTCACCCCCCACTCCCACCTACCTACCTACATTTAAATTACTTGCCTATGCACCTTGGCTTCCTCCCTCCCCCGCCTACCTACTTACCCACCCATATATTTACCTACCTATGAACATATACACTAAATCTCCACCAAGGCAATGGCAACACAGGTCAATGAAGGTATGGCAATATACTAGGTAGGTTGTTATGTTGCCCTTCCTACCTACCTAATAGACCCCGCAACTTCATGACTATCAAAAACAATGTTGCAATGACACAAATGAGGGTATTGCAATTAAATTTGATTTCTTTTCTATAACCTTATAAAACTTAATTAAAATATTTTGCAACACCCATATGAAGTTATTGCAAATGAATTTGATATCTTTACTCAATACCTTCATCAAACTCATGCATAAGCACATCAAATTTATTGTAATGCAATACCTTTAGTCCTATTAAAATGTTTTCATCTCATTTAATTCCACAATGTAATACCCTAAGGACATATTGGAAATAACATATCCAACCTAATTCCCATATGCATTAGCCTCATCATGGTAATGCAAATGCACTTGATCATTTTATTGTTCCACAAGACCCTTAGGCCTAATAGTTGTAACTATTTTAATTCATCTATTTCATTTATGCCATATCTTGTGGACACATTGACAATATAATATCCAACCCAATTCACATGTGCATTACCTTCATCAAAGTAATGCAAATGCACTGGATTATTTTGTTGTTATGTAATACTTTCATGCCCAAGATTCATTTGATTAAAAAATGTAATACCCTAAGAAAATATTGGAAATAACTTATCCATCCCAATTCACACATGCATTACCTTCATCAAGGTAATGCAAATTTACTAGATTATTTTGGTCTTATGCAATACCTTCATGCCTAGGTTATATATTTCATTTCATCTTATTGAATTATGCAATTCCTTAAGAATGTATTGAAAATAACTTATTGTTTTGCAATACCTTTAAGCCTAGTTGTAATTATTTTATCTCAATTTACTTCATTAGTGCAATGCTCTATGGACACATTGATAGTATCATTTCCAACCCAATCCATACATGCATTTACCTTCATCAATCACAAATGCATTAGATGATTTCATTGATATGCAACACCTTCATACCTAATGTAATTTATTTCATAACAATTCAATAGCCCAAGGACATATTACAAATATCATATCCAACCATATTCACATGTCCATTACCTTCATCTAAGGAATGCAAATCCTTTGGATCATTTTAGTGTTTTGCAATACATTAGGCCTAGTTGAAATCATTAATATTTTGAGGACATATTGGAAATAACTTATTTTGACCTTATATGCAATACCCTAATATGGGTGTCAACCAATATTTTAAATGTGGCCTCACGTAAGATTTAGGGTATTGCATGGACAAAAAAATCAAAGCCTATGCAATACCCTCATGTCGCACTAATAATACATTCATTCAATTTTTTGTTCAATGCAAGATGCTCATACATTACATATGGATCCTAGTAACCTTGTTTTTGTACAAATGAAATTCAAACTTTTTACAAGTAAATGTTTTTGCATACATTCATTTCCACTATCAAAATTAGTATTAGTCCAAAAATGGGATGTCAAACTAAAACCCAAAAAATGATTTATGACTGCATTTTAATCCACTTTCATTAAAACTTTCATTGGAACTCTCATTAATAGATTTCAATGATAATCCATTCACACTTCAATAGTGTGTTGTTGCATTCTATGCATATTGAGAATATTGTTGGGTGTATAATTGTCAATTTGCCAAAACTATTTTCAGCAAATCGATTATGAAGGCCTCTTTGGTGGTACTTCGAATCCTAAAGTGGACATACACACAAACCAATTATTATAATTTGGAAAACACATGTTTGAAGCACAATACAAATTTGAAATGAAAATTGAATGTGATGGAACTTACCAACCATGAATGAATTTTTTAATTCATAGTAATTCACAAGTAGAATAATATTTTTTTAACATTCTTTTTTGGATGAAGATCTTGTCCAATTTTGGCTATCCCAAGCATCTATAAACCCTTCGCATAAGAGACCTAGCTAGCCCAAATTAAATCAACAAGATCCTCATCCCTATTTAATTTGGTCAATACATGGGGGAGGGATGGACCCACATCCCATGCTGGAATGCCCAATAGAATGAATAATTTGGAAGAGGTGACTCTTACCAATGTGGGTTTTAGTGTTGGTTTTATTCGTAATGCATCATTCCGCAAATAAATTTACTTGCATGTGACACATGTTTTTGTTTGAGCAATTTCTTTTTGTTTATTTTGTGGAAGCCTAGAAAGAAGATTGCTTAAGACTCACACATTCATTGATGCATGGTCTTGATTGTGCAACCTTTTCCAATGAATAGATGGATGCTCAAGCTTCTCTGGCTCCATGAAAAGACTCTATTCTTAGCACAAATGTTTTACAGACAAATATTTCACCGAATAAGATGCATTTCAAGCTTCAATCTTACAAATAATTATTTGCCCATGTTTTTCTCCCTAGTCATGCCCTCCTTGGCAACCCCATGTGACAAATTTGCCCTAAACTAACAAAACAAATAAGAAGAACGAAAAAAAAAATGTTTAGATAAATTATAAAAGACAAAAACATTGCACTTGATGATGAAAGATATTACAAAGGAAATGAAGGTATTACATGCACACAAATGACTATTTTTAAGGTTATTACATAGGCAATGAAAGTATTGCATACACAACAATGACTATTAATAACGTTGTCACATAGACAATGAAGGTATTGCATACCCAATAAAGGCTATTAATAAGGTTTTTACATATGCACTGAAAGTATTACATACCAACTAGTGACTATCAGTGTCAAAACACATAACTAAGAGCAAAAAGGGGTGTCAAATGTTAAACATAATTAATCAAAATCAAACATTTATATTTTATTACCATTTAAAACCATAGTGATCATGGCAAGTTGGTCTTTTTTCCTTCATATGAATGTCAAGGAATTTAAAGTAAAAAATTAATCATTTGATCCAATTTTAAGTTTTGATTTTAATTTAAGATGTTTGAAAATGTACATTTATAGCGTTAGATGGAGTCAATTAGTAAAGGACTATTAAATGGACTCATATAATAATAAAAATTCATTAAAAAAATGTAAATGATAAAAGCATATTAGCCACACTCAAAAATCACTCATACGTTTAAAAATGTGGAATTCTAAAACTTAAAAAATTTAAAGAATGTTTCAAAATTGCTTAAGAATTTTTTCAAAGTTTCAAGAGTCTTTTCCCACATATAAATGAATTATAATGTACATGATGTATTAAGAAAAGTTATAACTTAGATTATAATAAAATTAAAGAATGTGAAATTTGGTGAAAACTTAAAATTTTGATCATTTTTCAAGTTGAAACAATGAATCTATAAGGAATTTGCACACTTTTTAAAAATCATATTTATTCAACCATGAGTAACAAAAAAAATTTTGATGTGTTGGGGAGAATTTAAATATTTTTTAGAACAAGCTACAAAAAAATTCATTCAAAAATTCATTTGCATGTAAAAGTTTTTTTTGGGAAAAAGGACTTGCTTGCAAGTTTACATACTTGTAATCATAATTTTCAACAAATGTGTTTGAGTGTTAACCTTCCATTCCAATATGTCAAATTGAAAGATTTTGTGTATGCCAATCAACTTGTGGATTATGTTAAATACACCATAAATAACACAATGTTGAAGGGTTGAGATGAAATTACATGAAAATTGTGTATATATGGCCCAATCATACAACTCTCAACCATTTGAACCCATTCATAACCTCTTGTAGAATGAATTAATGCTTTGAAGGGAAGATACATTGATGGAAATCTAGTGAAAGGGTTAATTCTAAATTTCAAATGTTCAAATAGTTCTTTTATCCTATATTGTGTTAAGAATAAAGATGATGTTCTCTACATAAAAGTTGATTATTTGTGGGTTGATTAAATTCATGACAAAAAAAAAAAAAACCTTATACTTTAATCTTTATGTTATTTTGGTCAATTGGGTCAAACAAATGTGTAATGCTTACAATTTAATGCATATTGGAGAAATTGACAATTGGAAAACAAAATTCAAATGTGGTATATGATCATTTTGAAGTTCATATTGTGATATCTTCTTGGTTAATAAATGTTATGAATAAGTCATTTAAAAGGATGATGTTTTTGGATAATGAATATTTGAATGATTTTGTAGTTTGCTACATTGATAACATTCTTACTTTTATCAAGAACATGAACATCATGTATGACTTGTTGAAGTTACTTATATGAAGTTGACTTTTACATCAATTTTTTTTTTTAAAGGGCAATTTCATAATAATGAAGTTGAATTATTTTAAATACATCATATGAACAATTGTGGATTAGGCTATATGATCTCTTGTTCATGATGTTCAAAGAATCATTAGATTTGTTAACTTTTCTTTCATGCTTCATTGCACATTATTACAAGAAAATGTCCTTTTCAACTTGTTTGACTTAAAAGGATTGACTTTTTGAATAATAATTTGAAATTGAAATTGCATTTTAATCATTATAGGTTTTGTTCATATAATTTTGTTTTTATTCATTCTTATTGAACTTTTCAAACCATTTAGTTTGGAGCTTGACATTTCAACCTTTGAATCAAGGTTTTTTTTAATATATATTTAAAATTGGTTCAGTCATTCATATATGATGAATTGTATTTAGAGCAAATTGTTCACAAGGCAACATAAACTCATATGTTGTAAAAGTTATTGGAGATCATCATTGTGAAATGTTGAAATCTAGAGGATTGTTAGAATATTAAAACTTTATTTCCATTGTAATTGAAAGAAAATTTGAAACTAAATTTGTTTTATTTCAAATAGATGTGAGAGCAATTTAGTTGGAATTAAAACACATTACAAAATAAATTCAAATTTGATTTTCCTTAAAGAAGTGAATTGGAGTCGACTTACTTATGCAATGAAACTCCAATTGTGGTGTGCACAAAAATCAACAAATTCTTTGAATAATATTTGTGATGCACAACTAATTATCACCAAGATATTTGGTTAGACCTCTTATATGTGGTAAACTATATGTACAAGAATACAATACATTCATTAACACAATAAACACTTTCATTCGCAAATCATATTGGTCTAAATCATGAGTTTGATATTCAAGGGCTAGAAAAGCTTATGATTGCTCAAATAGTTAAAGATCTAGGATATTGAAATTTGATAAATGCATTTACATAAGTCAGTAGCTCAATAAAAACTCAAGGAATAAATCTTTGACCAACCACAAAATTGGTATCACCTTTAAAAACTTTCACACAACCAAAATTTTGATCAAAGTTAACATAACCAACTACAATTTTTTTTTGTTGGAAAACAATTGCTAGATTATGAAAACCAAAAGTTTACAACACGAAATGCTTTAAAGGAAGATTTAGCCACCTTTTGCCACATTCCTTTCATCAATAATTTAGAATAACCAACTATTACAACCCCTAAAATGAAGATCAACATATAATCTCATGCCAACTATAATTTGTTAGCAATTCATGTTGAGTTTAGGATGAACAATTGAAGTTAAGATAATCATGCATTGCAAGATGGATGCATTTTTAAACCTCTCTAAAAATGTATTGCATATTAGATGGTGACAAATGATTTTGGAAATCAAAGGGTCTCAAAAAATTAACCCATGTAATATCCCAATACAATTCAAAGTTTTGAAACTTTCTACCATGCATTGTTGACCTCAAACATTTGCAAAATCTACTTTTGTCTTTAGTTCCAAAATCAATTCTTCATAAATAAATTATATTTAAACCTTAACCAAGTTTGTGAATGGTTGCACAAGCTCATTCAAGATTTGTTGTCACTTTTAGGAATAAGGAATCTATGGATTTTTTTCATTATGCACTAAATATATATATACATAGGATGAATTTATGCACAAAGAAAAATGAGTGATTCAAATTAAGATAATTCGTATGGTGTTGCTGATTTTTTGCATATGTACATTATTTTGCATCAAGATTTGGGTTCAAAATTACCAAAAATGAAAAAAATGCATTTAAATTCACTTATATTATTATTTATTATTATTATTATGCATATATTTTTCCTACACATGTGGCTTGTGCTTGTGGCTACAAATTATTTCAAGCCAAATGAATTCAAACAATTGAAACCAAATGGCTAAAAAAAATATATATTTTTTTCACTATTAAACTTCAAGTTCATAGAAACTTCAATGCTTTGCAACTAGATGTTTGGTGCAATTGATGTGTAATTACCTTGCATTTATTCTATGGAAATACAAAGCATTGGGAAAAAAATGCCATGTTTAAAATTCATGGAATTTTATTATAATTACATATTAGTTATAAAATACCTAATATACATTAGAAGAAATTTACATATTTTCGATTACAATATACAATTAATTTTTAGTTACAAACAACATTTGCAACTAAAATGACTTGTAGTTGCATTGGACAGTTGCATAAAAGATTAAGTGCGAATATTGATGTCATGATGATGTCATCACATAAACAATGGATTAGGTATGTATTTGAATTGATTATGTTTTTCATTTGTTGACCATGTGGCACGTGCAAATATCATGCGATTAACATGCAACTAGTGACCATTTTTAATGACCAATGTCATGTTGCCATGTGGCAACATTTATGATTTTTGAAACATTTAAAATAAAATTAGGTGGGTAGGTAAGGAAACCTAATATAGGTAGGTAAATAAGTAAGTAGGTAGGTAAGTAAGTAAGCCTAGATGGGTAGGTAGGTAAGTACGTAAGTAGGCCTAGTTACAACTAGATTTGTTAATTATCCCATATAATTTGGTTTCCCTTTCAATTGTGTCAACTCCATAAGTAAGTAACTCACTAACTAACTAATTCACTAATTGACTAACTTCCTATTTACCTATTAATAATAATAGGTTGTAATGCAAGCCTCATAAAGTTATAGATTTCCATAAATCAAATAAATTAAGCTAAATTATGGACACTGTTGGACTTGAATTATGGATCAGCCCGAACTATGTATTATCAAGCAATTTTAGGCAATTAATGCCTGCAACAATGATTGTTGCTTAGCTTGGAAAATACCTTCCAATAACATATGCATCAAAGAGGTCCAGTTTTCGTCCATTTCCCATTTAAGGATCGAAAAATTAGACTCGATTGATGTTGTGTTGGTGAACACGGTGGCCGGACCACTAACAAATGCACGCAGGGAATCAAATCAGCTAGTCGGTAAGACGTCCCATCTAGGGTTGAATGATGTTTGGTGGTCTTGCTTATCAATTGTGGCTTTCAAAATCGGGTCTGAATTATAGACCTTGAGTAGATGACGATGCTTGTCCTCAATTAGGTTGATCTTTTCAACCGGCCAGAACTTTGAGATATGAGCGCGGAAAAGGTCCAACACCTCCCAAATGAACATGTCGGTGCAAAGCTTAACTAACTGAGCAGGCAACACTGATGACGCATTTGAATCAAGGGGTCTATTCACGTTGTCCCGCTCGGTCTTGACGTCTTGGAGGCCGACAACCAATTCCATCGCAAACATGCCAATCTCCTTAATGATGAGTTCCTGATCGGCAGCGTCCAGCTCTTCGTAAGACTGTTGAGGGAACAACCTTTGGTCCTTGATGTGGGCAATAATTGAGTCAACATTAATGCGCCATTATCCGAAATTGACATAGTTGCCCACTCCTTCGTTATCACCCCCGTTGAGCTCCTTGATCATCTCAATGCTAAACATTGTCATAATGGTGCCAATCAGCATCTGGATATGCTGCTCTTGCTGCGCGAACAAAAGTGACTTGTCCTGCAATATGATGAAGGTGACATTGAATGTGTCAACGGCCAAAGCGATTGAGTAGGTGATGACCCACCAAATGGAGGATGGGGCATTTGTCCTCACGCTTCTTAATCGTATAGGCAATCAGTTGATGCCGGTACTATTGGAAGAACTTGAGTAGGCGTCCCAAATGCACCCTTTAATTGGTCTTCTTCGAGCACTTGACATTCATGGCAATTATAAGATTATTTTGTGACCGCAGAAATATCGACCAACTATATGCAAATTTGATCCAAGAACCGTCCAAAATTGACTTAGTCAAAACCTTGACGACAATATCGATTTGATGTGGCGCGCACTAGATGCGTAACACCTTGTTAGAAGCGGATCAAACCATGCATGTGACGAACCAAGAATGATGATTGGTCATCGTGTTTTTTCCATTGGACGGCACTTTGATTAACTTATCGCACCACCGACCGTACAATGCGTCAAAGAATTTGACGACCATGTTGAACATGTTTTCGGTGGTGTGGCGTTCGAACATGGGGATGGCGACCAGGTGGAGGTTCGTGAGATCACCGTAATAATAGGCACGCAAACGTAAATTGAAGAAAGATTGTCCACAGTGCATGTTGCTGTTGCCAACTAACGAAATTGCCCAAATAGATTTGTCGTCGATGATGTCAGAAATGTTCTGTAGAGTAGCAGTAACCGTGACTCAGACATACTGATTGACAATTAGGTCATTGATTCCCGCCAACTTGGTCGTCTTGGTGCGGTTCTTGGCTTGTTGGATGGCTGTTGGTGTCTATCGAAATGACATGCCGATTGAGACATGGTCCATCGCCAGTTCAAAATGCATGATGTTCTTGATTATGACCTTATACGTCGACTCATCGGATTGTTTCACGAATAGTTTCATGGTGTTAACCTTCTCCTTAGACTTCTTGGCGGCCCTTTTCGCGATCGCTTCAATCGTTGTAATGTCATCATCACTATCGCTATCATTGAGTAACTATTCGTCATTGTGGAAGAAAATATTGTCAATGATCGTGTTGACAATGTCAGCCGAAATGACAAATTCGATCAAGTCCACGGTCAAGTCCATATGCTGGTGCAAAGTGTTGATGCACTTCACCTTGTTCTTGAAGTACTCCTTTTTGTCCTAGTCAGACAGTGCCTAGTAGGCAGCCCACAACTCGACATGCTACTTCAAATGGCAACAATAATTGAAGGGAGCGAACGACTTCATGAAATATTTGATGGTTGAGTTCACCTTTTGTTTACGGCCTGAACTACCATCGACCTCCACGTTGTCCCAGCCTTCGTGGACACAGAAAAAGGCATCGCATGGTCACATCTCCTTTGGCATCCTTGGAAACGACCTCCAGGTCAAATTCTAGGGCGTGCTTCATTTAGAATGGGTTCAACTTCACGGTGCACAAATGAAGAAAAATGTTGGACCCTATTGAGGAAACCCCGTTGCCAGTTGCCGCATGTGCATAATTTTTTCCCTATTTTATGGACAATTCCAAACTTATTTTATGGAAATCGGGCGCTATTTTCAAAAATACATAATTTTAGGAGGCCTGTTGTAATGGCACCAAATATTAATTAAAAATTAATATTAATTAATTAATTAATCAATAGTAAACATCCATCAATAATTAATATCAATAAAATAACTAATATGAATGATCAAGTATTAATTAGTATTTAATAAAATATTTTCATGAAATAAATAATTAGTTCATATTAAAAATTCATTAATAAGTAACTACTTGATTAACAACTAGTTTTAATTTATTAATTAAAATTATTTGAATATTAAATTTGAAATAATAATTATTAATATATATTAAATGAATATATATTAAATATTAATAATTTTAAATTTTAATAATATTTAATTAGTGAATAATTAATAATAATTTTAATTTATCTAATATGTAAAATCAATTAATTAATAATTAGTTTTAGTTTGTTAAATAATATTTAATTTTACTAACTAAATAAATAATTAATACTTGTAATTTATTTAATATGTAATATTAATCAATTAATAAATATATTTTTATTAAGTAGTATTTAATACTAATGACTAGATAAATAATTAATCATAATTAATAATTTTAATTTACTGATTTTAAATATTGAATTTCAACTAGTTATTAATAAATTTGAATTTTACTAATATTTAATTCCATTTTAAAAATCTTAACTAGTAATTACTAATGATCAACTATTAATTAAATAATTATTTAATATTAATTAATTGCATCATAATACTTCATAAGAAATATAATAAGAAATATAAAATTAAATCATTTTATTTACACCTTTAATATACCCTTAATGTATTTTTCACGAAAACTTTACATTAAACTATTACCTTGTTGTGCAGTTTGTTGTTGATAATAGATTTGACTGTGTTTCTCAGACAATCTTGCTTGACTGCTATTTTCTTCACAAGTTATTCTGTTGTTATGGTATATCATATATGCCTTAGTTGTGGAAGGTGATTTGAGCCCATTTCTATTCTTAAGCTGAAGGGAATTCTTTGTGTTTCTCTGAGTCTTCAAAATGATGAAGGTTAGGTTGGCAATTAAATGGAGATGTGACATAATGAGTTGTTAAAAGTACTTGGTTAACTGAAGCAATTAGTTTATAGGCTCTTTAATGACCACTTCTTCTTGAAATTGTTATAGCCCAACTTTTGAATAAAAACAAGGTGAACCTTTTAACATTAAATAACAACAAATATTAAATAAGATATTCGATGGTTTTAACAAGTCATAATTACTAAGTTATAACTTAGCAATAGAGATGTAAAAAAAATGCATACCATTAAAAAGGACCATGAATGACGAAAAATGTTGATGGATATTATTTTTTAAAACATTAAATATTAATACATACAATTATATCATTGGAGCAAAATGTTTGTCATTATTTGTGCAATGGATTTATGTAATGTGTTTCATGATGAAAAATTATCATTGTCAATTCTAATAAGTGCAAAGTAATATCGTCCATAAATGGACATGTAAAATAGTTCCATCAACAAATGGGTAAGTTGTAATTATAATTATAATATTTAATTCAAATTGGAACATAGTACTAAGCAAATCCATTCATTGCAAAATAGTAATTTGGGGTTCAAGTTTTTAAAGGTGTACCAAAATTTTCACCTTTTGGGTGTGATCACAATCAAATCAGCTAATAATGACAAAGGATTCAATGATTGCAATCCTTTTTTTTTGTCATTTTCACTTTCTCATAAATTTTTTTTTTGGATGAAACCTTTTGCTATATGTTATTAAAAATACATATAATTTCTTCAATACATCACATTTTTTGTATTAAAATTTGATGAATAACTAAGAATTTTCTAAAAGTGTACAAATTCTATCAAATTTTATGTTTTGTTTTGAAAAATTATCCTAATTTCAAATTGTATGAAAATATGCTAATTATTTGATCATTTGTTTTCTTGTATCGTAAAATACAACTTTGTTTAGATGTCATGTACATTACACCCCATTTACATGTGGTAAAGGATTCTTGAAGTTTTAAAATTCTATTCAATAGAGTTTTAATTTTCAAAATTTACAAAATACACAACTTTCAAATTATGCATGCTTTTTGAGTGTGGGTAGTTAATTAACACGATCTTAATTTTTTTTCTCACCAAAATCCCATTCCTAAGAGAAACTTTAACTTAGAAATTTACAAAATTGAATACTTTTGAAACAATTATTGTTCAAGTTCAAAGGTCCTTTCTTAAAACCAAAACCCAAAATAATTTGTTTTTCAGTTTTTATTCTAAATTCATCAACACTCATATTAGTCATTTAACACAACTTCCCATGATTACCATGGCATTAAAATGACACCACAAAAACATATCTAACAAAATTATAGTTTTGAATTTTTTTTTGCAATTGTTCAACATGGTTTTGGCTTGTTTGATTGTAATTGCACCCTTTTGATAATGCATTAGTTGAAGTGAGTTGTAATGGACATCAACACATTTCATTTCTCAATGCATGAATGAAAAGTCATTTAAGCATTACATTCATTCATGGGTATTTTGCATGGAAAACCTATGTGGACAACTTAGTTACAAAATAGTTGCACTCAATTGCATAAAATTTAATGCATTTTCAATAAGTATTATATGTTTCCACATACAACAAGTTGCATTTGATGTAATTCATTTGATAACATTTGTGTTGTATAAATACTTGGAATTGTGAGTGTACAGTGTGATTCAAAAATCTAGTTGCAAGCCAAGTTAAAAAACTCCCTACTTTTTCATAATGTTCCTTATAACCCACAAAATGAATATTGGGTGAAAGCATGGTTAGGTGTATCAATTTTGGTCTTTTTAGAATCCATTTTTAACACTAGTTAAAATTTGTATGTTTTAATCATTAAAAATTTATGCATCCAATGTACATTTCGTTATGTTTCCATTATAAAATATAGGTAACCCTAAGTGTGCAATGTGTACATGGTTAATATATACTTGGTACAAAAATCCATATAAAAACATGAAGTTTAATTTGAATGAGAAATGGACTAATAAGACTTGTTAATACAATGTTATTAATATAATATTAGATTAAAAAAATAAAAAAATCTATTAGGTGCATCTTATTTTTAAATACCTGATTGAATATTTTGCTATTCTATTAAAAAAAATTGACCATATTATGGCATACTTTTTGAGTCCACATGTAAACTTTTTTACTTTATCATTAAAAGAGTTTCATTAGTTTAAAGTCCATTATGAGTCCATTTTTTTCTTAGAATTTGTCCACAATTTTTAATATGATTCCCAATAAAGTCTATTGCAACATGAGAAATTAAAAATTTGACAATTATAATGTGGAATGCAACTTTACATTTTAAGTTGCAACATGACTATTCAAATTGTTTCCCTAATTGTGTTTTCACCCTATTGTAACCTTCAAAATTTTCATTTGGTTTAAAATCTAATCAAAAGCACCCAATGAACATTGTTAAATATAAATGTAAACATTATTTATCCATTTAAAAATTTTGGAATCATTTGCATTATTTATAACTATAGTTAGGACAATGTATAGTTATTAAAAGGATTTAAAAAAAAATAATTATACTCAATTTATTCTTTGATATTTTTATTAAATGAACTACTAACATGACATCATTTAAAATGCAAAGATAAAACTATTCATTATACTTATATAATGTAATAAATATCATAAAAGTTGGGTTATGTAGACCTTTTTTATATATAGATAGTCTTGATATGAATCATAAATGTGAATACACTAGTACAATCAACATTATCATTTTGAAAAATTAAAATTGACTTTGTGAGTTTTAGTAAAATGTTAATTAGGAAAAATAGAAACTACATTGTTTCAAATTGTGTGTACTTATTTTGATCAAGCCATATTAATTTCAAAGGAACTTGAACATAAAAAGGCACATATAACATTGTGCTTAAACTAGCACCCTATTGAAATAAAAAATAAATTATATATATATTGAACAACTAATAAAATAGAACAATATTTATTGAACTTTTATTATTCACAAAAACAAATACACAACAATTAAGCAAAGAAATTATTTTAACATGCCGATTATAACATTTTTTTTGATGTTCTTCATGAATGTTCCTACTACTCCCAAGGCATGTTTACATGCCATAATATCCATGGAGAAGGTAAGGATTCACTTCATTTGGTTGTTAGACCTTTGGTTTTTGTTATTATAACATGGTTCCATCTAAACCATTTACCTTACACAAATTTGGTCATGTTCAAGACCATTCAATGAACATGTTGAAAATAATTTAGATATTAATGATGTTATTTTTGAAACCCTAGCTTTGGGCTCGCGACCAAGGTTAAGGGGTTGCAAGGTTGCGGGCCAAGAGGAAGGAAGCCCGGGAATCAAAGCAAAGGCATTGCAAGAGTGCGGGCCAAGAGGAAGCCTGGGAGTTAAGGCAAGAGGAAGCCCGGGAGTCACATCACATACTCCCGGGAGTGTTAGAAAGTGTGAGGGAGTATGAGGGAGTGAACCCTCACACTCCCAAGGCAACTCCCACTTGAGGGATGGAGTCCCAGTGGACTTCCGAAATTTTAGAGAGCGATTGCAGGGGTTAAAACTCAATGGCTCGTGGCGTTCTTTATATTATTGGAAAGCTCTTGGAGCGTAGATGTCTAAAATGAGCTCGCTTGGCTCATTTGAACATCTAAAACACAAGTTATGGCCAAAAGAAGGGTCGGGAGTCGAACTGCCAGTTTGACTCCCGACCAGAAAGAGTCAGGAATCGACCTCTTCCCGATGTCCGATTCGAGAGTGCGACACGGCGTTGGAAAGCTCTCGACGAGAGCTACAACTTTTCTTTAGACTGCATCGCGATCCGAGGTCTGCTCGCAAATTTATGGGGCTCCAAAGTCCCGAGAGTCCCATTTGGCGCAATTTCGAGACTCCCACTCGGGAGTCCCGGGAAAAATAACCATTTGGATGTAGCCTCCGTGGAGAGCTGCAGAGTATA
>Ga0116229_10001179_pt1 | contig 39966 bp, 32 predicted proteins | sample S1TSphgellanicum_3_FD_87313 | JGI IMG/M metagenome (GOLD analysis project Ga0116229, IMG submission 87313) | Host-associated microbial communities from peat moss isolated from Minnesota, USA - S1T2_Fc - Sphagnum magellanicum MG | ecosystem: Host-associated > Plants > Peat moss > Unclassified...
CGATCCCGAGTGCGATCCCGAGTGCGATCCCGAGTGCGATCCCGAGCGCGGGTCGACGCGCGCCGACGAGCGCCCGCCGCCGCGCGCTCACTCCTCGGCGGCGCGCTCCGTCACGACGCGGACATGATTGTCCGCGACCTGCAGGAACCCGCCGGCGACGGTGAACCGGCGCCCAGCGACCTGGAGCACGCCGGTGCCGAGGAGCGCGACCATCGGGGCGTGGCGCGGGAGAATGCCGACCTGTCCGTCGAACGCCGGTGCGATGACGGACGCGGCGTCGCCCTCGAACCAGACGCGATCGGGCGACACGAGTTGCACGTGGAGGCCGCCGCCCGACGCGCCGCCCGCTTCGGCCATCATCCCTTCGCCAGCCGATCGGCGTTGGCCTGCACGTCGGCGATCGTCCCGGCCATGAAGAAGGCCTGCTCCGGCAGCGCGTCGCACTCGCCGGCGACGAGTCGCTCGAACGACGCGATCGTGTCCTCGAGCTTCACGTACTGTCCCTTGATGCCGGTGAACTGCTCGGCGACCGCGAACGGCTGGGACATGAAGCGCTGGATGCGCCGCGCGCGGCCGACAACCTTCTTGTCGTCCTCGGAGAGCTCGTCCATGCCGAGGATCGCGATGATGTCCTGGAGCTCCTTGTAGCGCTGCAGGATCCGCTGCACGCTCGTCGCGACGCGATAGTGGCGCTCGCCGATGAACTGGGCATCGAGGATCCGCGACGACGACGCCAGCGGATCGACGGCGGGATAGATCCCGAGCTCGGTGATCGCGCGCGAGAGCACGACCGTCGCGTCGAGGTGGGCGAACGCCGTCGCCGGCGCGGGGTCGGTCAGGTCATCGGCCGGGACGTAGATCGCCTGCACCGACGTGATCGACCCGTTGCGGGTCGAGGTGATCCGCTCCTGGAGATCGCCCATCTCGTTGGCCAGCGTCGGCTGGTAGCCGACGGCGCTCGGCATCCGCCCGAGCAGCGCCGAGACCTCGGAGCCCGCCTGGGTGAAGCGGAAGATGTTGTCAATGAAGATCAGCACGTCGGCGTGCTCCTCGTCGCGGAAATACTCGGCGACGGTGAGGCCGGCGAGTCCGACGCGGAGCCGCGCGCCCGGCGGCTCGTTCATCTGGCCGTAGATCAGCGCGGCCGACGGGAGGACGCCGGACTCCTTCATTTCGAGATAGAGGTCGTTCCCTTCGCGGGTCCGCTCGCCGACGCCACAGAAGACCGACTTGCCGCCGTGTCCCTTGGCGACGTTGTTGATCAGCTCCTGGATGATGACCGTCTTGCCGACGCCGGCGCCGCCGAAGAGCCCGATCTTGCCACCCTTGACGAACGGCGCGACGAGATCGACGACCTTGATCCCCGTCTCGAAGACCTCGGTCTTGGGCTCGAGGTCGACGAACGCGGGCGCGGGCCGATGGATCGGCCAGCGGACGGCGTCGGCCGCGATCGGCGCGCCGTTGTCGACCGGGTGGCCGAGGACGTTGAGGATGCGGCCGAGCGCGGCGCCGCCGACGGGGACGGTGATCGGCCCGCCGGTGTCGACGACGGCCATCCCCCGCTGCACGCCATCGGTCGACGACATGGCCACCGCGCGCACCTGGTTGCGTCCGATTTCCTGCTGCACCTCGACGACGACATCGATCGCGACGCCACCCGTGTCGGCGCTCGCCGCCTGGGTGATCGTCAGCGCGTTGTAGATCTCCGGCAGGTGCCCGGCGTCGAACTCGACGTCGAGGACCGGCCCAATGACCTGCACGACCCGCCCGGTGTGGTGGTCGCCATTTGCTCCATTCTGGTCCGCCATGGTCTCTCCCTTATCCCTCGAGCGCCGCTGCGCCACCGACGATTTCGGCGATCTCCTGTGTGATCTGCGCCTGCCGCGCGCGATTGAACGTGCGCTTCAGGGTGTTCAACATGTCCGTCGCATTGTCCGTCGCGCTCTTCATCGCCGACCGCCGTGCGCCCTGCTCGGCCGCCACCGACTCCACCATCCCGCGGTACACCGTGTTGCGCACGTACGCCGGCAGCAGCTCGCCGAGGATCGCCTCGGCGGACGGCGCGAGGATCGGATCGGGCCGCGCGGCGTCCGTGGGGCGCTCGGGCGGCGTGACGGGGAGAATGCGCTCGGCCGTCGGCGGCGTCGACAGCGCCGACAGGAACCGCGCGTAGACGACGTAGACCGCATCCAGCTCGCCGCGCGCAAACGCCTCCATGACGTCGTCGACCATCCGCCGCGCGTCGTCGGGGGTCGGCACGTCGGAGAGATCGGTGCGGCTCGAGGCGATCGGCCGTCCGAGGTAGCGGAAGTAGCCGAGGCCCTTCCGACCGACGATGTGGAGGGCGACGTCGGCGCCATCGCCCTCGAGGCGCGTGAGCAGCACGCGCGCCTCGCGGATCAGATTGGCGTTGAACGCGCCCGCGAGTCCGCGGTTGGACGTCAGCAACAGGACGGCGACCTTGCGGACGTCCGCTGGTTGCCGCAGGAGCGGGAAGCGGTCGGCGAGGTCCGGCGAGTAGAGATCGGCGATCACCTCGCGCAGCGCCGTCGCGTAGGGCCGGGCGGCGATGACCCGATCCTGGGCGCGCTTCAGCTTCGAGGCGGCGACCATCTCCATCGTGCGCGTGATCTTGCGGGTGTTCTCGACCGACTTGATGCGGCCGCGCAGCTCCCGTCCCTTGGCCACGTGCGGCCCCCGGGCCTACTTCGCGCCGGCAGCCGCCGGCGTGGCGGTCGGTGACGCGGCCGCCGGCTTGGGCGCGCGGGCCGCGAGGAACTGCTTCGTGAACTCCTCGATCCCCCGCCGCAGATCGGCGTCCGTCTCCTTCGACACGACCTTGTCCTTCGCGATCCGATCGGGGACCTGCGGATAGCGCTGCGCCATGAACTGCTGGAACTCGCGCTCCCACTGCCGCACATCGCCGACGGCGACGGCGTCGATCAGGCCATTGGTCACCGCGAAGATCGACATCACCTGCTGCTGCAGCGGCATCGGGTCGTACTGCGGCTGCTTGAGGATCTCGACCGTGCGGGCGCCGCGATCGAGCTGGCGGCGCGTCGCCGCATCGAGGTCGGCGGCGAACGCCGAAAACGCTTCCAGTTCGCGATACTGCGCGAGGTCGAGGCGGAGGCGCCCGGCGACCGACTTCATCGCCTTGGTCTGGGCCGAGCCGCCGACGCGCGAGACGGAGATGCCGACGTTGATCGACGGCCGCTGCCCGGCGTAGAAGAGGTCGGACTCGAGGAAGATCTGGCCATCGGTGATCGAGATGACGTTGGTCGGGATGTACGCCGAGACGTCGTTGGCCTGGGTCTCGATGATCGGCAGCGCGGTCAGCGATCCACCCGGCTTGAAGATCGTCACGTTGTCGACGATCCCCTCATCCTCGCGCAGCTTGGCGGCGCGCTCGAGGAGGCGGGAGTGCAGATAGAAGACGTCGCCGGGATATGCCTCGCGACCGGGCGGGCGTCGCAGCACGAGCGAGATCGACCGATAGGCCGCGGCCTGCTTCGTCAGGTCGTCGTAGACGCAGAGGGTCGCCTTGCCCTCGTGGTACATGAAGTACTCGGCCATCGCGCAGCCCGAGTACGGCGCGATGTACTGCATCGGCGCGGGATCCGACGCCGACGCGTTGACGATGATCGTGTAATCCATCGCGCCGACCTCGCGCAGCTTGGCCTCGACCGATCGCACGGTCGACGCCTTCTGTCCGATCGCGACGTAGACGCAGATGACGCCGGTGTCCTTCTGATTGATGATCGTGTCGATCGCGATCGCCGTCTTGCCGATGCCGCGGTCGCCGATGATCAGCTCGCGCTGGCCGCGGCCGATCGGGATCATCGCGTCGACGGCCTTGATCCCCGTCTGCAGCGGCTCCTGCACCGGCTTGCGGACGATGATCCCCGGGGCGGGCGACTCCACCTTGCGCGTCGTCGTCGCCTGGATCGCGCCGAGGCCGTCGAGCGGGCGGCCGAGCGCATCGACGACGCGACCGATCAGGCCCGGACCGACGGGCACCTCGAGCACGCGGGCCGTGCGCCGCACCTCATCGCCCTCGCGCAGGACGAGGTAGTCGCCGAGGATGACCGCGCCGATGTTGTCTTCCTCGAGATTGAGCGCCAGTGCGGTGACGATCTCCTTCGTGTCGGAACTCGTGATCTGCAGCATCTCGCCGGCCATGACGCGATCGAGGCCGTAGATGCGCGCGATGCCGTCGCGGACCTCCAGCACGGTGCCGACTTCCTCGGCGCCGAGATCGTGGAGGTCGGCCGCCTCGATCTCGCGCAGCAGAATGTCCTTGATTTCGCCAGGACGCAGCGTGGTGTCAGAGGCCATACGGCGGGCTCTCGGGGCGTGGAGGACGACAACTTTCCGGCATAGCTTGTGAAAAATATCACAAGCAAGAGGCCTCGCAACCCTGCAATTAATACGGTTGTCGCGGGCGCCGCTCATCAACACGCGACGACAAGAGCGGACGACGTGACCGACGTGTGCCCGCCTCAGGCACCACGCGCGGCGACGGACGCCGGCTCATCGCGAGCTCTGAGCGCACGACGCACCGCGCCGAGGAGTGCGCCGGCGGTAAACGGCTTGTGCAGCAGGGCCGCGTCAGCGGTCAGGCCACCGCGCCGGATGACCTCGTCATCGACGTAGCCGGAGACGTAGAGGACGCGGAGCGCGGGGCGCTCGGCCTTCAGGCGCTCGAGCACGGCGCGGCCGCCGAGGATCGGCATCACGACGTCGGCCACGAGGAGGTCGATCGGATGGCCGTCGGCGATGCGGACCGCTTCGGCGCCGTCCGCCGCCTCATATACGGTATAGCCGTGCATCTGGAGGACGGACCGGATCAGGGTGCGCACCCAGAGGTCGTCCTCGGCGACGAGGACGACTTCCGATCCCCCGGTCAGATCGTCCCCTTCCGGCGCCGCGTCGGACACCATCGGCTCGTTGGGGACCGATGGCAGGTAGATCGTGAAGCGGGTCCCGACGCCGGGCGCGCTCTCGACCCAGACGACGCCGCCGGCCTGCTGGACGATCCCGGCGACCGTCGGCAGCCCGAGGCCCGTGCCGCGGCCCGCCTCCTTGGTCGTGAAGAACGGCTCGAAGGCGTGCGCCTGCGTCGCCGGGTCCATGCCGATGCCGGTGTCCTGGACGGTCATCACGGAGTAGACGCCGGGCTGGATCGCCGGATGCGGCACGTCGGCGCCCAACGCGACGTCGGCGCGGCCGCAGGTGATGGTCAGCAGCCCGCCGTGCGGCATCGCATCGCGCGCGTTGACGACGAGGTTCACCACGACCTGCTCGAGCTGGCCCGGATCCGCGCGCACGAATCCCGTCGCCGCATCGAGCGCGATGACGATTTCGATATCCTCGCCGATCAGCCGGCGGAGCATCGGCTCGAGGTCCGACACGACGCTCGAGAGCGCGAGGACGCGTGGCTGCAGGAGCTGCTTGCGACTGAACGCGAGGAGCTGGCGCGTCAGCGCCGCGGCGCGGTTCGCCGCGTGACTGATCTCGACCAGGTCGGGGCGCAGCGCGTTGTCGACGCCGACCTGATCGATCGCGATCTCCGAATAGGTCTTGATGACCGTGAGCAGGTTGTTGAAGTCGTGCGCGAGTCCGCTGGCAAGCTGGCCCACCGCTTCGACTTTCTGCGCCTGGCGCAACTGCGCCTCGAGCAGTGACCGGACGGAGATGTCGTGGGCGACGATCGCCGTCGCCACGAGCGGGCCCTCGCGTCCCTCGCGGACGACGAAGACGTTGCTCTCCGTCGGAATGGCGGCCCCCGTGTGTCGCCGCTCGAGCTGCAGGTCGCCGGTCCAGCGTCCGGTCGCCGCGAGCGAGGAGACGACCTCGGTCGTCCAGCGCGGCGCGTCGGTGGACGCGACCAGATCATGGAGCTCGATCGGTCCGATCGCGCCGAGCGCGTCGACGCCGATGAGGCGAAGGCCGGCCGCGTTGATGAAGAAGACGCGGCCGCTCGGATCGGCGAGGGCGACGAGATCGGCGCTCGCCTCGATCGTCGCCGCCAGGACGCGCTGGCGCTCGACCGCGGAGCGGGCGACGCTGACGTCCTCCATCGTGCCGACGTACCCGATCGGCGCCCGCTCGGCCGCCAGGAGCCGGGCGGTCCGACTGCGGACCCACCGCACCTCGCCGGTCGAGCGGACGAAACGGAACTCCTGCAGCAGGAGGGCGTTGTGCCCCCGACTGAAGGCCGCCCACCCCTCGCGCACCCGGGGCGCATCCTCGGGGTGCACCCAGCGGGCCCACGCATCGCCCCTCAGATCGACCTCGGAGCGCCCGACGATCTCCCGGACGTACGGGTTCGCATAGACGACGAGCCCAGCCGCATCGCAGAGCATGACGCCGATCGGCGCCGACTCCGCCAGCATGCGGAATCGCTCCTCGCTCGTGCGCAGCGCCCCCTCGGCCTGTCGTCGTGCGGTGACATCGCGGAACTGGATCGCGATGCCGCCATCGGCCGGCACGGCCTGGAAATCGTAGGTGGCGCCGCTCGGCGCGCGGTATTGTCGCCGCGTCTGGACGTCGCCGGTCGCGATCGCCTGGCGGAGCAGGTCGGCGAACGGCGTCTCGTCGAAGCCCGGATAGACGTCGTGCACCGAGCGTCCGACGATCCGTTCGGCCGGCTGGCCGACGACGCGCGCCGCCGCATCGTTGAGATAGGCGACGCGCCAGTCCGACCCGAGGAGAATGACCGCGTCGTCGGAGACACCGAGCAATCGAAGCATGAGCGCCGCCGCCTGGGATGGCGACACCACGACGTCAGAAGCCACAGTCACCGCACGGTCGGGGAGACGACTACATTTGATTACGGTCGTCGCCGGGCGCGCGCCTGTCAATGCCGGCCGGATGAGGCAGGTTGTTACACCCGAGCGCGTTGGCCAACGGCGCTAGCGCACGTACGACGCCCCGTTGATGTCGATCGTCGTCCCCGTCGCGTGCCTGGCGAGCCCTGAGGCCAGGAAGGTGATCACCTGGGCGACCTCATCCGGCGGGGCCATGTCGCCCATCGGGATGTCGTGGGTCAGCGCCGCGAGTCCGCGCGCGGCGATCGTCGGCTCCGCCATCTCCGTGCGTACCCAGCCCGGGGCGATCCCATAGGCCACGATGCCGTCGGCAGCGAACCCGCGCGCGATACTCTTGGTGAGTGCGACGAGGGCGCCCTTCGAGGCCGCGTACTGCATGTATGGCGGATCGTCGCCGCGGAACGCGGCGCGGCTCGCGACGTTGATGATCGCACCGCCCCCACGTGAGCGAAAATGCCCGATCGCCTCGCGACAGAGATCGGCGGCGGCGATCACGTTGACGCGCAGCGTGCGATCCCAGACCGCGGACCACTGCGCGGTCGTCTCATCGATCCCCGCCGCCTCGGCGACGGCGGCGTTGTTCACCAGGACGTCGATGCGGCCCTGCCACGCGACGGCCGATGCCCAGAGGCGCGCGGGTACCGCGGGGTCCTCGAGATCGCCGTCGATGAGGAGACAGCGGCCGACACCGGGCGCGCGTGCCGCGTGATCGGCGACCGACGCCGCCACCGCCGCCGCGGCGTCGCGCCGGTGACCGAAGTGGAGGACGACATCGGCGCCGGCGGCGGTCAGCGCGCGGACCGCGGCGGCCCCGATGCCGCGCGAGCCACCGGTGACGAGGACGACCTTCCCGGCGAGATCGATCACGGGAGCAACGTATGCAGGGCAGCGGCGGCCTCGCCAGCGGAGCGTCGCACGACGACCTTTGGCCGCATGGCCCCACGACCCGCAGCGAGATCCGAGGCGCCTGACGCGGGCGCGGCCCGCCCCCAGTCCCGCGCGCGCTCGCGCGCGCTCGACGGGCTGGCGGTCCGCTTCGGGTTGCTGCTTCGCTCGATCGGCCGGCCGCGCGGCATCGTCGACGCGGACGTTGGGGAAGTCGTCCATGCCGTCCGCCAGCGGCTCGCAGAGCCCGGCGCGGCACCGATTCGACTCGTCGGTGTCTCCGGCGTCGCCGCGGCGGCGATCCACGGCAGCTACGACGTCGTGCGCGAGCGCCGCGCCGGCGCCGGACTCGACGCGACGCACGTCTCGCCGGAGGCCCTCGTCGCGGTGGTGGCGCGCCATGGCGACTCGGACGATCGCGCGCGCACGATGGCGCATGTCGACGCGTGTGCCCGCTGCCGCCAGGACTACGACCTGCTGCTCGCGTCGGCGACCGCCGGGCAGCGCGTCGTCACCGCCGCGTGGCGCCCGTCGGCGATCGCCGCGCTGGTGCTGCTGGTGACCGCCGTGACGCTGACCGTCATCGGCCGGCGCGCCGCCGCGCGCGCGGACGCCGCGGGGATTGCCGCCGCCGGTGGTGGCGCCAGCGCACCGTCCGGCGTTGCCGACGACCGATTCGCGGCGCCCGCGGCGCCCGCGGTGATCGAGACGATCGAGACGATCGGCTCCGGGATCGGCTGGCGCGCCGTGCCAGGTGCCCAGTCGTATCACTTGCAGATCACGGACAGCATCGGCGTGCCGGTGCTCACGACCGATCTCAGCGACACGACGTTCGTCCCGGCGGCTGGCCTGCTCTCGCCAGGCCGTCACTATCGCTGGTGGGTCTCGGCGACGGATGCCGCCGGTCGGGTGCGCCGCTCGGCCGCGACCACCGTCGCCGGCGTGGCGAGCGGGCGATAGCGTGACGGCGATCGAGTCGCCGGCGGCGCACGCTGGCGTCGAGACGCAGACGCACGCGGCCGCGGCCCACGCGTATGGCCTGCGCGCCGGCGTCCTGTCGCAGTGGGAGACCCTGGCGCAGTCGCTCTCGAGCATCGCGCCGACGGCGGCGCCGGCGATGGCGATTCCGATCGTCGTCGCGGTCTCCGGCCGATCGACGTGGGTCGCCTTCGTCGTGGCGACGATCGGCGTCGTCCTCGTCGCCGCCCACGTGAACGTCTTCGCCCGCGAGTCGGCATCCCCGGGGTCGCTGTACGGCTTCATCGAGGCGGAGTGCGGCCCGTGGGCGGGGATGCTGACGGGCTGGGCGCTCCTCGTCGCCTACATCGGGACGGGGGCGGCCGTGACCGGCGGCTTCGCGCTCTACGCGCTCAGTCTGCTCGGCGTGGGCGCGACGCCGGTCGCCGCCGGATTGCTGATCGCCGTGGCGATCGGCCTCGCCTGCGCGCTCGCCTATCGCAAGGTGGAGCTCTCGACGCGATTCATGCTGTGGATGGAGTGCGCGTCGGTCGCCACGATCGTCGTGCTCTTCCTCGTCCCGGGGCACGCGCACGGCCTCGAATGGGATCCGGCCCAGTGGGGCGCGCCCGTGATCGCCGGTGCTCCGATCCGGGCCGGTCTCGTGCTGGCGACGTTCGCGTTCGTCGGATTCGAGAGCGCGACGGCACTCGGGACCGAGGCCCGCGATGCATTCCGCACGATCCCGCGCGCCGTCCTCGGGACGGCGGCGCTCTCCGGCGCATTTTTCGTCTTCTGCAGCTACGCGGAGGTCGCGACCGCGGGCCGCGACCTGGCGGCGCTGACCGGCAGCCAGGCCCCGCTGCAGTTCATCGCCGACCGCAAGGGGATTTCGTGGGTCGGGCCATTCGTCTCGGTCGGCGCCGTCATCAGCTTCTTCGCCTGCACGATGGCGAGCATGACCGCCGCCGCGCGCACGGCGTTGCTGATGGGCCGCCGCGGCCTGCTGCCACGCGTCCTGCACCGCACGCATGCGCACCATCAGACGCCGCACGCGGCGGTGCTGATCGCGTCGCTGGCGATCGCCGTGCCCGCGCTCGGGCTCGTGGCATTCCACGTCTCCGCCTTCGACCTCTTCGGCTGGCTCGGCACGGTCGCGACGTATGGCTTCATGACCGCCTATCTCGCCATCGTCATCGCCGCGCCACTCCGTCAGTGGCGGCGCGGGTCGCTGCGCGCATGGCGGGTCGTGCTCTCCGTCGTGGCGTTCGCCTTTCTCGGCGTCGCCCTCGTCGGGAGCATCAACATCGCGGCCTCACCCGACCGGTGGTTCCCGGTGATCTACGTCGGCATCATGGTGGCGGGGTGCGCGGCGGGGGCGTGGCGCCTCCGGTCGCGGCCGCGCTCGGGGCCTGCTGCGACGACCGGCTGATCAGATCGGGGGCAGGTGATCGTGCACGACGCCGCGGCGTGGCTCACCGCCCTCCTCTTCGGCATCACCGTCATCGGCCTCGCACGCGGGGGGTTGCCCGGCGTCCGGATGGATCGCGCGGGCATCGCGTTCGTGGGGGCCGCGCTGATGCTCGTGACCGGCATGCTGACGCTGCCGGAGGCGGTCTCCCCCGCGTCGATCGACTACGAAACGCTCGTCCTGCTCTTCTCGATGATGATCGTCATCGGGACGCTCCGGCTCTCGGGCGCCTTCGAGCGATGGACGCGGGCCGCCGCGCAGCGGATCCGGAGTCCGCTCGCGCTCCTGGCGGCGACGATCGGCCTCTCCGGGCTTCTCTCGGCGTTTCTCGTCAACGACATCGTCTGCGTCGCCCTGACGCCGCTGGTGCTGCACGTCGCCCGGCGGATGCGGTGCGACCCCGTGCCGCCGCTCATCGCTCTCGCCGCGGCGGCCAACGTCGGGTCGGCGGGGACGATCACCGGCAACCCGCAGAACATGATCATCGGCGTCCGCTCCGGGATCCCGTACGGCGTCTTCGCCCTGCACCTGCTGCCGGTCGTCCTCGCCGGCCTCGTCGTGACGTTCGCCGTCATCGCGCTGCTGTACCGCCGCGCGCTCGTCCGGCTGGCGGCATCGCCGGCCGCATCGCGGGCCGCATCGCCGGCCGCCGGGATCGACGACCGCGACGCGCTGGCGGATCTCCGCGCCGATCGACGGGCACGGTCCCGGCCACTGCGCCGCCTCCGACGAAAGGCGATCATCGTGACGATCGCGACGATCATCCTCTTCTGTGCGGGGCTGCCGATCGCGCTCGTCGCGGTCGGTGCCGCCGCGGTGCTGCTCGTCGGCCGGCTCAACCCGCGCCGGATCCACGGCCAGATCGACTGGAGCGTCCTCGTGATGTTCGTCGGACTCTTCATCGTCGTCCATGGCTTCCAGCTGCGCGTCGTCGACCGCTGGCGAATCGAGGACTGGGGATGGGTGACGAGCCACCCGGTCACCGCCCTCTCGCTGACCGCCGCCGGCCTCTCCAATCTCGTCAGCAACGTGCCGGCGGTCCTGCTGCTCGAGCCCCTCGTCCGCGCCGTCCCCGCCGCCAGTCGTCAGACCGCGTGGCTCGCGCTCGCGATGTCGAGCACGTTCGCGGGCAACCTCACGATCCTCGGGTCGGTCGCGAACCTGATCGTCGCCGAGCGGGCGCGTCGCGAAGGGGTCGTGCTGACGTTCGGCGAGTATCTGCGCGCCGGCGTGCCGGTGACGATCCTCACGCTCGCGCTCGGCATCGGATGGTTGTGCCTCACCGGGTGACGCTCTTGCGAACTGCCCGCCGGGCGGTCGACACTTGGATGATGGACGTTCGCATGCGCGGAACCGCACTCGCGGCGGTCGCGCTCGGGATCGCGTGTCGGTCGGCGTCGCCGGCGCCGGTCGAGGCGACGGCGGCGCCGACGCCTGTCGCGGTCGTCCGACGGCCGTGCCTGCTCCCGGGCGATTCGATCGCCGGGACCGACTGGACGGTGGGGCAGGTGCACGCGGTCGACACGACGGGGGCGTCGGCAACGGGACCGGCGGTCGTCCGCCTGCCTGCGACGTTTCGCCCGGCGACGCCGAGGTTTCCGGATCGGCACCGGTGGGCGACGGCGGACTCGTCGACGCTCGAGATCTGGACGGCGGCGGACCCGATCCATGTCGTCGGCGGCTCGGGCGTCGCGCGATTTCAGCGGGACGCGCCGTGCACGATCCGCGTCGGCGACCGGCTCGACGGCCTCGTCGTCCGCTACTGGAAGATCATGCGCGGCCAGACCGACACGGTCTACGACGCCGCGGCGAGTGCGGCGCTCGCGCCGGACCTCGCCGTGAACGCCATCATCACGGCGCGGTCGCGCGTGGCGCGCGAGGAGCTCCTGCGGGTCGTGGCGACGATGCAGGTCCCGATCCCGACGCCGGCCGCCGGCCCGGCGCGACACGGCACGTGAGCGCGCACCGCTGGGTCGCGAGTTCGATCACGGCATTCGCGATCCTCGGCGTCGCGGTGCCCGGTGCGGCGGCGCAGAGTCGCGCGGTGCACGCGCCGGACAGCATCACGGCGGCGGTCGCCGAGACGACCGCGCGCCGGATCGTGCTCGATCGCGTACATGGCAGCACGGTCCGCACCGAGCGGCTGGAGCAGATTGCCGGGCGACCGGTCTACGTCTACGACCTCGCGGCGCGCGGGCAGGCCGGCGATGTGATCGTGCGGGTCGACGCGACCGACGGCGCGGTGACCGCGGTGCTGGCGACGCGCGGGCGGGGCGATTCGGCGGCGCTCGCCGATGTCCGGCAGGAGGGGTCGCTCAAGGACACCGCGGCGATGCCGCCCAACTCGCTCCGCGACACCGCCTCGACGCGCGCCCGGGATTCGACACCGGGCGCGCGCGACACGTCAGCGCGTGCCCGTCCGCGCGGCGCGCCGCCCTGACCGGCCGCACCGACACGCGACGCTGACGCACCGTCCTGACCCGCCGCCCCCGCGGGCGGTGCGCGATCAGTCGCCGGCGGCTGGAAGCGGCGCGCCCGAGATGCCCGACGAGCCGGCCGCCGCCGCACGGCGCTCGGCGCGGCGATCGAGCCAGGTCTGCAGCTCGTCGAGGTAGACGTAGAAGACCGGCGTCACATACAGCGTGACGAGCTGCGAGAACGCGAGCCCGCCGACGACGGCGACGCCGAGCGGCCGGCGGACGGAGGCCCCGGCACCGAGACCGAGCGCGATCGGGAGGGCGCCCATGAGGGCGGCCATCGTCGTCATCATGATCGGCCGGAACCGGACGCTGCACGCCTCGAGGATCGCCGCTTCGGGTGACTTGCTGCCCTTGTGTTCCGCCTCGATCGCGAAGTCGATCATCATGATCGCGTTCTTCTTCACGATGCCGATCAGCATGATGACGCCGACGAGGCCGTAGACGTCGAGGTCGAGGCCGCAGAGCATCAGGGTGAGGAGCGCGCCGAACGCCGCGAACGGCAGCCCCGAGAGGATCGTGATCGGGTGAATGAAGCTCTCGTAGAGAATGCCGAGGATCAGGTAGATGACAAAGATCGCGAGGGCGACGAGGAGGAGCAGGTTCTGCTGCGTCGACTCGTAGGCGGCCGCGGTGCCGGTGAAGCTGGCGCCGATATTGGTGGGGAGGATTTCCTTCGACGCCTGCTGGATCGCGGCGATCGCCGAGCCGAGCGAGACACCATTGGCGAGATCGAACGAGATCGTGACCGACGGGAGCTGGCCGGAGTGGTTGACGGTGACGGGGCCGACGTCGTTGCGGAAGTTGGCGACGGCACTGAGGGGCACGAGGGGCGAGCCGCTGGACGGCGCGACATAGGTGCCCGTGGCGCTCCCTGGCGGCGCGACGCCGCTGCCGGCGCCCGGGGTGCTGGTACGGACGTAGAGACTGCCGAGGGAGGCGAGGTCCTGCTGGAACTGCGGCAGGACTTCCATCACGACCCAGTACTCGTTGGTCGGCGTGTAGATCGTCGAGACCTGACGCTGGCCGAAGGCATCGTAGAGGGTGTTCTCGATCTCGGCGGCGGTGACGCCGAGCTGGCCCGCGTGCTGGCGATCGATGTCGACGGTGATCTGCGGGTTCTCGATCAGGAGGTCGCTGGTGACGCCGGTGAGCTGCGGCATCTGCCGCATGCGGGTCTCCAGCCGTCCGGCCGCCTGATTGAGGACATCGTACTCGCCGCTCTGCAGCGTGTACTGATACAGGCTCTTCGACTGCAGGCCGCCGATCGTGATCGCCGGCGGGTTCTGGATGAAGACGGAGACGCCGGCGACCGACTGCACCGCCTTCGTCAGGTCGCGGGCGATCACCTCCGCGCTCCGACTGCGCTGGTGCACGGAGACGAGGTCGATCGTCAGCTGCCCCTGGTTGGCGGCGGCCAGGGTGCCGACCGATGACGTCACGGAGCGGACGTCCTTGTCCTGCCGGATGATCTCGGCGACCTCGAGCTGGTGCTGGATCAGGTCATTGTAGGAGACGCCCTGCTTGGCCTCGGTCGTGCCGAGGAGCTGGCCGGTGTCATCGGCCGGGAAGAGGCCCTTGGGAATCGTGACGAAGAGGATCGCGGTGAGGACGAGGACGACCGCGGAGAAGACGAGCGTCGCCGGGCGATGCCGCATCACCCAGTCGAGGCTGCGCTCGTACGCGTGCAGCACGCGGTCGAAGGCGTTCTCGGTGATCGTGTAGAGGCGACCGTGCGTCTTGCCGTGGTCGGACCGGAGGAAGAGGCTGCAGAGCATCGGGGTCAGCGTCAGCGACACGAACCCCGAAACGAGGATCGACACGCCGATCGTGACGGCGAACTCGTGGAAGAGCTTCCCGATGATCCCGCCCATGAAGAGGATCGGGATGAAGACCGCCGACAGCGAGAGCGTCATCGAGAGGATCGTGAAGCCGACCTCCGAGGCGCCGTCGATCGCCGCCTGCATCTTCGGTTTCCCCATCTCGAGGTGGCGGACGATGTTCTCGAGCATGACGATCGCGTCGTCGACGACGAAGCCGACGGCGAGCGTCAGCGCCATCAGCGACAGGTTGTCGAGGCTGTAGTGCAGCAGGTACATGACCGAGAAGGTGCCGATGATCGACATCGGCAGCGCGAGGCTCGGAATGACCGTCGCCGAGACGTTGCGCAGGAAGAGGAAGATCACGAGCACCACGAGGACGAGCGTCAGGAGCAGCGTGAACTTGACGTCGTCGACCGATTCCTCGATCGTCGTCGAGCGGTCGAAGAGCGTGGTGACGTGGATCGAGGCGGGGATGTTGCCCGAGGCCTGGATGCGCGCCAGGGTCGCCTTGATGCGCTGGGCGACGGCGACGGTGTTCGTGCCCGGCTGGCGCTGGATCTGGAGCACGATCGCCCGCTCGTTGCCGAGCCAGCTCGCGGTCTTGTTGTTCTGCACGTCGTTGGCGACGCGGCCGACGTCGCGCAGGTAGACCGGCGCGCCGTTCTTGTAGGCGACGACCATGTCGTTGAACTCGGCCGCGTTGTCCAGCTGGCCGGTCGCCTCGAGGGTCAGTGCCTGCTTGTCACCCCAGAGCACGCCGGTGGCGTAGTTGACGTTCTGGCCGCTGATCGCCTGGTTCACGTCCTCGAGGCCGATACCGCGCGCCGCGAGCTGGCGGGGATCGAGCTGGATGCGGACGGCGTACTTCTGGCTCCCCTGCACCTGCACCTGGGCGACGCCACCGACCATCGAGAGGCGCTGGGCGAGCGTCACCTCGCCGAACTCGTCGAGTGTCGAGAGCGGCACGACATCCGACGTCAGCGCCAGCGTCAGGATCGGCGCGTCGGCGGGGTTGGTCTTCTGGTACGACGGTGGCAGGATCCCCTGGGGGAGCGTGCGCTCGGTCTGCGTGATCGCCGCCTGCACGTCCTGGGCGGCGCCGTCGATGTCACGGTCGAGGGCGAACTGGACGACGATCTGCGTCTCCCCGACGCTCGACGTCGACGTCATGTTGTCGATGCCGGCGATCGTCGAGAACTGCTTCTCGAGCGGCGTGGCGACCGTCGCCGCCATCGTCTCGGCGCTTGCGCCCGGGAGCAGGGCGGTGACGGTGATCGTCGGAAAGTCGACGTTCGGCAGGTCGCTGACCGGCAGCGACTGGTAGGCGACGAGGCCGAAGAAGAGGATGCCGACCATGACGAGGGTCGTCATGACCGGTCGCTTGATGAAGAGCGTCGTGATGTTCATGCGTCAGTCGCCCGCGGCGGGTGACGGGAGGGGGACACTGGTCGGCCCGCCGAGCGGGCCGCCGGACTCGGCGTCGGACCCGGAGATGATGGCGAACCGTTTCGCCATCCACGACTGGAGTTCGTCGAGGTAGGTGTAGAAGACGGGCGTGACGTAGAGCGTGACGATCTGCGAGAAGGCGAGGCCGCCGACGACGGTGACGCCGAGCGGCCGGCGCGACGCGGCGGTGGCGCCGACGCCGATGGCGATCGGGAGCGAGCCGGCGATCGCGGCGACGGTCGTCATCATGATCGGGCGGAAGCGGACGCTCGCGGCCTGGACGATCGCCTGGGCCGGCGTCATGTGCCCGTCGCGTTCGGCCTCGATGGCGAAGTCGATCATCATGATCGCGTTCTTCTTGACGATGCCGATCAGCATGATGATGCCGACGAACCCGTAGAGGTCGAGTTCGACGCGCGTGATCGAGAGCGCGAGCAGGGCGCCGAAGGCGGCGAACGGCAGGCCGGTGAGAATCGTGATCGGGTGGATGAAGCTCTCGTACAGGATCCCGAGGACGATGTAGATCACGAAGATCGTGACCAGCAGCAGGGTGCCCATGTTGCCGGTCGTGCTCTGGAACGCGGCCGCATTGCCGGAGAACGCGCGGGTCACCGATGAGGGCAGCTCCTGATCGGCGACCTTGGTGATCGCCGCTTCGGCGAGGCCGAGCGAGGCGCCCGGCGGGATGTTGAACGAGATGGTGACCGAGGGGACCTGGCCCGAGTGATTGACGGTGACCGGGCCGACGCTGCTCTCGAACGTGGCGACGTTGGAGAGCGGGACGTTCTGTCCGGAGTTCGTATGGATGTAGAAGTGCGAGAGGTCATTGACCCCCTGCTGCGCCCTGGGGAGGACCTCGAGGACGACCCAGTACTCGTTGGCGGCGGTGTAGATCGTCGAGGCCTGCTGCTCGTTGTACGCAAAGGCGAGCGAGCGCTCGATCTGGTAGGGGGTGAGGCCGAGCGAGGCCGCGCGCTGGCGGTCGATGCGGATCGTGACCTGGGGATTGGTGTTGAGCAGGTCGGAGGTGACATCGGTGATCAGCGGCACCTTGCGGAGCGCGGTCGTCAGCTTCTGCGAGGCGGCGTACAGCTCGTCGATATCCGACGCCTGCAGCGTGTACTGGTAGAGCGCCTTGGAGCTGCGGCCGCCGATGCGAATGCTCGGCGGGTTCTGGAGGAAGATCTGCATCCCCGGGATCCCGCCCAGTCGCTTCGTGATCTCGGCGACGCAGACATCGGCGGACGGCCGCTGGCCGAGCGGCTTCAGGGTAATGAAGAGCGTGCCGTCGTTGATCGCGCCGGCGGAGCCGTTGCCGCCGAGCGCCGACATGAACTTCGCGACGTAGGGATCCTTGGTGAGCAGGGCGGCCGCGCGCGTCTGCAGGCGGACCATTTCGTCGAACGACGTCCCCTGGGCCGCCTCGGTCGTGGCCATGAGCTGGCCGGTGTCGTCGGGCGGGAAGAGGTTCGTCGTGACGCCCCAGCGGAACAGCACGACGGTGAGAATGAGGATGAGGACCGAGAAGACGAGGGTCAGCGGCCGGTGCCGCATCACGACCGCGAGGCTCCGCTCGTAGGCGCGGAGCGACCAGTCGAAGACGCGCTCGGTGGCGCGGTAGAACCGCCCCTGCTCGCGGTGGTCGATCGGCTTGAGGAAGCGGCTGCAGAGCATCGGCGTCAGCGTCAGCGACACGACGCCCGAGACGAGGATCGACGCCGCGATCGTGACGGCGAACTCGTTGAACAACCGGCCGATGATGCCGCCCATGAACATGATCGGGATGAAGACGGCGGCGAGCGACAGCGTCATCGAGAGGATTGTGAACCCGACCTCGCGGGCGCCGGTGAAGGCGGCCTCCATCGGCGGTTCGCCGAGCTCGATATGCCGGACGATGTTCTCCAGCATGACGATCGCGTCATCGACGACGAAGCCGACGGCGAGGGTGAGCGCCATCAGCGACAGCGTGTCGAGGCTGAAGTTGAGGACGTACATCACCGAGAACGTGCCGACGACGGCCATCGGCAGCGTCAGGCTCGGAATGATCGTCGCGACGACGTTGCGCAGGAAGAGGAAGATCACGAGCACGACGAGGAGCAGCGCGAGGACGAGGGAGAACTTGACGTCGTCGACGGCGTTGATGATCGACACGGTGCGGTCGTACATCGTGTTGACCTTGACGGTCGGCGGCAGCTCCTTCTCGATCTCCGCCAGCTCGGCCTTCACGGCGTTGGTGACGGCGACGGTGTTGGTGTTGGGCTGGCGCGTAACGGCGAGGACGACGGAGCGGCTCATCTTGTGGCCGTCCCAGAACCAGCTGGCCGCCTTGTTGTTCTGGACGTCGTCGAAGACGCGCCCGAGTTCGTTGAGGTGGACCGGCGCGTTGTTGACGTAGGCGACGACGAGCCGGCCGAACGCATCCGCGTTGGGGAGCTGGCCGGTCGCCTTGACGGTCATCGTGCCGTGGTCGCCGAAGATCGTGCCGGTGGGGATGGCGACGTTCTGCGTATTGACGGCGTTGGAGACCTGATCGACGCCGAGTCCGCGAGCGGCGAGTTGGGCCGGGTCGACCTGGATGCGGACGGCGTATTTCTGCGAACCGTAGACCGCGACCTGGGCGACGCCATTGATCATCGACAGGCGCTGGGCGATCGTCGTCTCGCCATACTCATCGAGCTCGGCGAGCGAGAGGTCCGACGAGGTGAGGGCGAAGAAGAGGATCGGCGCCGCGGCCGGATTCTGCTTGTGGTAGGACGGCGGGAGCAGGTTCGTCGGGAGCGATGTCTGCGCGGCCGACATGGCGGCGCTGACGTCCTGGGCCGCGGATTCGACGTCGCGGTCGAGGGCGAACTGGATCGTGATCGACGTCGAGCCGAGGGAGCTGGTCGACGTGATGTTGTCGATCCCGGCGATCGCCGAGAAGGCCTTTTCGAGCGGGGCCGCCACGGTCGCGGCCATCGTCTCGGGGCTCGCGCCGGAGAGGCTGGCGTTGACCGAGATCGTCGGGAAGTCGACGGTCGGCAGGTCGCTGACGGGCAGCTGCCGATAGGCGATCAGGCCGAAGAGAAAGATCCCGAGCATGACGAGCGTCGTCATGACGGGTCGGCGGATGAACAGCCCGGTGATGTTCACGATCGTCCGCGCCGCGTGTAGTTCGTCAAACTCGCAGTAAATGTCGCCACGTCAGATGCTTACGCATCACGGGCGGCGACCGTTGGGTCGCGGGGCGCTGGGCGGAGGCTGGACGGAGGCGACCGGAACCCCTCGGCGTGGGGGGTCCGGCGCCCGCCGCCCGACCACCGCTAGAGCACGCGGTTTCCCTGGATGATACGGACGAGGATGACGATGACGGCGGCGACGAGGAGGATATGAATCAGTGCGCCGCCGATGTGGATGCTGAATCCCAGCAGCCAGAGGATGATGAGAATGAGGGCGATCGTCCAGAGCATGGGTCTTCCCGGGCGCAGGTGATGGTGGTAGTGCGGGTCTGAAACGGCCGGAGGCAATAGCCATGCCCCATTCCCGCGGAGTAGGGAATTATAGCCGAGTTCGGTTTCAGTGGAGATCTGGTGGCCTGAATCGTCGCTATTGCCTCGTGAAACGCTCGACGACGATACGGCTGACGCCGCTGACCACGGTCGCAGCGGCGTGTGCGCCGGACGCCGCGACCCGCCGGTGCGTGGACGCGCAGTCGGTCGTCGGCATCGGAGTCCGGGTGTCATCGAGCGGCATCACTGGCAATCCGAGCCCATTCGTGCCGCATCCTTTCGGCTGACGGTCAGGAGGAATGTCGTGCGGAGTGCCCGGGGTACGGGGCTCTGCGTCGCGACGCACGTAGCGCGGGGGCGAGGGGCGAGAGTGGCGTGTCGTGGCCCGGCATTTTACGTTACGGTGCTCTACCCTCGGGGCGTAGCGTAGCCCGGTAGCGCGCCTGCTTCGGGAGCAGGAGGTCGCTGGTTCAAATCCAGTCGCCCCGACTCACACACATTCATCCAACTCGACGCCCGACATGCGCTTGCACGTGTCGGGCGTTCGTGTGTCTGGCGATCGCGTGACCTGTCACGTGACGTGGAGCAGCGGCGCGATGGTGAGGAGGGCGGCCGTGGCGGTGGCGATCCGCAGATTGTCGTCGATCACCGACCGTGGCCATTCGGCGAGGGTGGCGGCGGCGCTGACCGCAAGCGCGAGTGTCACGCTCAGCTCGGCGAGCCCGTAGGCGCCCGCGAACGTTGTGACGAAACAGGCGATGCTGCCCTCGAATGACTTGTGGGGCGGCCGCGGAAAGAGGCGGCCGCCGAGGGCCACGCCGACGAGCGCGGCGCTGGCATCCCCGACCGTGACGGCCCAGGTGACGGCGATCGCATCATGGCGGGAAAGCGCCGAGACTGCGGCGAGCGACACAGCGATGAGCCAGGTGGCGCCGGTCCAGCGCACGCGGTGGGTCGCTCGCTCCCGGTCGCGCAGGAGTGGCCCGACCGTCCGGGTGAACGCCCGGGCGACGGCTGCTGACCGGCTGCGCGCCACCTCGAGTGTGATCGCGACCGCGAGCATCGCGCTCAAGGTCGCGATCACCGGGGCGCGGGAGACGCCAGCGGCGAGCGAGAGCGGCACGGCGGCAAAGAGGAGATGCGCCGACTTGCGTGCTGACTCGCGTTGCGGCGTGAGGCGCATCATCATGGCGATCCGAGTCGGGCGAGGTGTTGCATGTCCGGCACGGGACTTCGGCGCGAGGGGCCACGGATCGACGGGCGACGAAGCACTCGCAAAGCATACGTCCGCAAGGCACGCCGTGGTCGCGCCTCCCTGCGCGCGAGACGGCACGAATGAAAATTGGGCGTGAATCGGTTCTCGCCCGTGCCACCACGGTGCCGAATCCGACGGCTACCGATCCGCGGACGGTCCAACAGGAGTTGTCATGGCGCGTACTTCCACCAGCGTCGATCCGTTCGCGATCAGCGATCGCATGAACCAGCTCGTGCTTGAGCAACTCGACCGGCGCGCCTGGCGCGCGCCCGTTCCGGGCGAGCGGGGTCGGACGATTGCCGCGATCGTCGCGCACATGCACAACGTCCGGTGCAAGTGGATCCGGCTGACGGCACCGCATCTCGGCGTCCCTGCCCTGCTCGATCGCGCGCGCTGCACCCAGGCGCAGGCACGCACGGCGCTCGCCCGAAGCGCGGCTCGATGCGTCGCGATGCTGCACGATCCCGCGGTCACGTCGTTCTCGCGCGACGGGTGGTCCGGGCGATTGCCCGCCGGGTCAACGATGTTGGCCTACATGCTGACGCACGACGCCCATCACCGTGGTCAGGTGTGCATGCTGGCCCATCAGGTGGGCTGCCGGTTGCCGACCGTCGTCGACGCCGGCATTTGGGCGTGGGAGCGCATCGGACGCTGACCCCTCGCGCGCGCGCTGGTGCGGCGCAGGCGGGATCCGCGCCCCAAAGCCTACCGGGCCTCGTCGGAAACCCCACACGCCCCGTCTCCGTAAGGCCCGATGAGCCCCTCCTGGCCGCCCCTCCTCCGGAATCGTCGTCATGGAATCCTCGCCGACCACGCACGACGCACCGCCGGCCGCACTGCCGGCCGCACCGCCGTCTGCACCGCCGTCAGCGGCGCGTCGGGTCTTCATTGGCCCGTACGGATTGCGCGCTGGCTGGAGCCTGATTGCCTACTTCGCGATCCTCGCGGTGCTGATCGGTGGCGTGTACGGCGGTGTTCACTACTACCGCGTCACACACCCCAGGTCGCCTGCAACGGCGGCGGCCGCGACGCCGGGGGCCGCGGTGACAGCGCCAGCGAGTCGCGACACGGCGGCCACTACCAGCATCGGGGCGGCCGCGCCCGACGCGTCGCCCACCGCAGCCGCCGCGAAGCCGCAACTGATGCGCGACATGATCATCGGCGAAGGCGTCTCCTTTCTCACGTTTCTGCTCGTGAGCTGGGTCATGGCCGGCATCGAGCGCCGCCGACTCGGCGCCTATGGGCTGGGCGGCGAGCAGCGCGTACGCCGATTCCTCGTCGGCGGCGTCTGGGGACTGGTCGCGATGTCGGCGCTGATCGCGACGCTCCGCATGGCGCATCTGCTCAGCTTCGACACGCAGCTCGACCACGGGACCGCGATCATCCGGTGGGGGGCCACGCAGCTCTTCGCCTTTCTCCTCGTCGGCCTCGTGGAGGAGTACCTCTTCCGTGGCTACATCCAATTCACGTTGACGCGCGGACTGGTCAGCGTCGGCAACCTCGTCGCGCCGGCGCACGCGCGCGCCATCGGATTCTGGATCGCCGCCGTCATCACCTCGGCGCTCTTCCTCGTCGCCCACACGCGAAACAGCGGCGAGAACGCCCTTGGGCTCTTCCAGGTCTTCCTCGCCGGCGTCGTCTTCATCGTCGCGCTCTGGCGCACCGGATCGCTCTGGTGGGCGATCGGATTCCACACGACGTGGGACTGGGCGCAGTCGTTCCTCTACGGCGTGCCCGACAGCGGGGGCCTCATGCAGGGGCGCCTCTTCGTGACCCATGCCGTCGGCAACCCGCTGTACTCCGGCGGGACCGTCGGCCCCGAGGGGAGCGTGCTCTGTATCCCGATCCTGCTCGCGGTGATCGTCGTCCTCTGCTTCACGCGGCCGTCGCCGCAGCCTCCGCTGGAGGCGGGCGTCGCCACGTCGAGCACCGCGGCCGCCGATCCGGTCACGGCGACGACGCCCGCCGCGCCTGCGCTGGCCTGACGGTCTCCGCTACAGCCGCTCGACGCCGATCGTCGCCCCCATCGTGTGCGTGCCGCCCGGCGGGAGCTCGACCGCGTCCGTCCTGATATTGGCCGTCTCGACGCACACCATTCTGACCCATTCCTTGCCACCGAGGTCGGTCAGCGCCCACGCACCCACCGACCACGGGTTCCATGCGACCGTCGATCGCGAGTCGCGCTTCTCCACCCGTACGCGTCGCCCGAGGGTGGGATCGATGAGGTCGAGCGGCGCGGTCGTGTCGAGATAGGCTCGATCGGTCGGCCCGGTCATCACGAGCTCGCCGCGCTGGACTCCCGCGCCGCCGCCCGCGGCGTTGTCACGGTAGCCGGCGCCGTCCAGACCGGCGATGCGGAGCGTCTCGATCGCGCCGATCCGGTGATACGTGTGCAACGCCTCCTCGAATCGGAGCGGCTCGGTCCCGGTATTCGTCATGATCAGCGCGAGGTCGAGCGTCGCGCCGATCGTGATCCGATGCACGAGCGTGAAGTCATGCGGCCACAACGCGCGCGTGGTCGCGTCGCTCGTCGTCCGGCACGAAATGATGACGGTGTCGCCGATCCGCTCCACGGCCTCCAGCGTCCAGGCCTTCGTGCGGACGAATCCGTGCGATGGCGCCGTCGCGTCGTCGGTGCGCTTGCCAAACCATGGAAAGCAGATCGGCACACCGCCCCGAATCGCCTTGCCGTCCTGAAACCATGACTCCGTGCTGACGAAGAGGACGTCGTCGTGGCCGGCCGGCCGCCACGACGTCACCTGCGCGCCATGCAGATAGACGTCGGCCGACGCCGACGGGAGGGAGACGCGGATCACCGGGAGCTCGCCGCCACCCGTGACGATCGCGACAACGCCCGGGATGCCATACCGCTCGTTCAGTGCGCCGATGGAATCCATGCGGCAAAGCTAGCCAGCCCGGCGGACCCGCACTCGCCGCGCGCAAACGGGGCTAGCCTGGCGTGACAATCTCGGCGCCACGCCGACCAGCAACGCGGTGAGCTGACGCAGTGCGGTAACGCGATGACGTCCGCGGCAGACGTCGCATCCCACCCGGGATGCGCGAACGTGCGCGGCGGCCGCGAGGGCCACCGCGCACGACGTGCAGCGTACGACGTGCCGCGACGAGCCTAGGCTCGAAACTCCGAGTCGGACGTCACACGGTCGCGGCCGGCGGCGGCGCCGACTCGGTCCGTGGTTTCCGCCTCACCACCCAACGCTCGCATCGCCGCCAGGTTCTGCTCCACGCCGCGCAGCTGTCGCTGGACGAGCATCTGCACCTCGGGCGCCAGCGGCTTTTCGAGCACGCTCTGATACATCTTGACCGCGGCCTCTTCGCCGTTCACGACGAACTTGATGATCCCCTTGTCATCGCGGGCACCGAGACCCGCCTTGGCGCTCTCCCACGTGTGGCGGATCGAGGCCGCAAGGTGCTCGGATTCGGCCGGGGTGCCGCCCAGCTGTCGTACCACGCCCTCGAGCTCCGCCATGGACTGCTCGATCGTGGATGCGCGCCGCGAAAAGATCATGCGCGTCGACTCCGTCGTCGTCGCCTCGGCCGCGGTCCTGAATCCGTCAATGCCGTCGCGACACGTCGCAATCAGTTCGTTGAGTGCCGAAATCGTGTCCTTCGTTGCCTTGTCTTCCGCCATGTGAATCTCCGTTTGTGATGCATGGCGTTAACGCAAAATCGCGACCGTTGCGGCGCCCGTCCGCAGCCGGACTCGGCCGTTGCGGACGGGCGACTCGCGCTGTCGGGCTAGTACGGTGACCCGTCCCCGTGGACGACCTGTTGCCGGGTCCATGTGCCCTTGAGCGTGCCGTTCGGATCGGCGTTCACATCGTTCGTCTGGTAGCTCGTCTTCCCCGTCTCGTCGACCCACGTGTAGGAACTCGCGCTCGACACCTTCGAGATCTGCCCGCTGTTGGGATCCCGCACCGTCTGGCGATCGAGCGAGAAGTCGACCCAGTCCTGGGCGATCGTGTGGTTGGTGTTGGCGATCTGCGCGGAGCGGGCGAGCGACTGGTCGGTGCCGCGTTGCAGCGTCGCCATGAACTGCTCGTGCATGTGCTGTCGCAGGTCCTGGCTCTGCTGGAACTGCTGGGCACTCGCAATCGTCTGGGCCCGTTGCGCGGCGCCGTTCGCCTGGATCTGCCGGATGTTCGCTGCCGTCTGCTGGTTGTTGCGGTTGAGCCATGCCTGGTTCCACGGCTGCAGCATGACGGCGCCGGCGGGAGCGACCGCCGGGACAAACGCGGCAAACTGGGCCTCCGGCGCGTACTCGTACCGGACGGTCGCGTTACAGCTGCTCGTGCCGAATCGCGCCGTCGGCGGCGCGATCTGGCAGTCGACGCTCGTGCTCAGCTGCCCCTTCATCTGGAAGCTGCCGTTCTTGTAGCGGACGACGGAGTTCGTGACGGACGATGTGTAGTGCGGCGCGACCATCCCGGCCGCCCTGTACTTCGAGTCCCACATCGCCTGGTTGGCGGCCAGATTCTTGTTCATCTGATCGTAGAACGCCTGCGGCAGCGGGGAGTCGGAAACGTATTCGACATTCAGCCTCGGCGCGATGTACTTGGCGAACTCCTCCGCGCTCAGCGGCTTGGTCAACGGCAGGCAATTGCCCTGTGGCTGTGCCTGGCCCATCCCGGGCTGACTCTTCCACGACCAGTCCATCCGCGGCAGGCGTTCGACGACCTGCAGTCCGTCGGGGCTCGAGATCTTGAAGACCGGATACGGCGTGGGCGTGCAGGTCGTGCCCTGGATGATCGTGCCCTGGAAGTGCCACTTTGCCGGCACGAAGACCTCGAAGGCGTCCATCCCGAGCGAGGGGTCAGTGATCACTTCCTTGCGCATCCCGGTGGGGACGGGAATATCCTGCGCGCGCACGGCGGCACCCGGGAGTGCCGCGCAGACGATTACGGTGAACAGCGTGGCGCGGAGTCGTCCATTTGGCACCGACATCATCGGAAAATCCTCCAGGGGAAGCGATCACGGGGAGCACCGAGGGTCGCGGCGATTGGTCCTGGTGGATGCCACCCGCGGATCCGCGCGACGGCGCGGCATGCGCGTGAGATATGCCGGTTGGCGGCGAGGACAGCAATGCGCCGGGAAGCGAGCTCAGCCGCAAATCACCGCCCCGGATGGCGCTCTTCGTGCACTGATCTGCTGCTCCTCCCAAACCGTACCCGAGCCGGAGCCACCATGGGCATCAGAGCGTCCAACCATTTCCAGAGCGACCGCCCCGAATCCGGCGGCACCGATCACAACGCCGAGCACGAGACGTCCGGCTTGCTGGCGCGGGACAAACAGCGCCTTGCCGCCGACGATGCAAAGAAGCTGCGAGCGTCCGAGCGTCGCGCCAGTGACGAATCGAAGACGACGCCGGCCCAGCCGAGTGTCAACCCGGCGACCCGGAAGCGGGGCCGCTGATCGCGGGCGCGAGCCAGGGGCGCCCGAAACCCCGTCGCGCCGGCGGCCGTAGGAACTCCGGTCCACCACCCGGAGGCTGGAATGGCTGGTCTCGCATCCCTCGTCGCCACGCTCGGTCTGATCACCGCCGCGCCCGGCCGCGCGGCCTCGCCCGCGCCGGATCCCGCGCCGGCCGTCCGTCGCGTCGGTGCCGCGCGCGCCGACAGCGTGCAGGAGGCCGCGGCGCAGCGATCGGCCGAGGCGTGGCTCCGCCTGATCGACGGCGGACAGTATGAAATGAGCTGGGACAGCGCGGCGGCGATCTTTCGCCAGGCGATCGGCAAGTCCGACTGGGCGCAGGCGGTCAAGCAGGTGCGCGGTCCGTACGATCCGCTCGCGGCGCGCACCCTGAAGGGCCGCAAGACGATGGCGTCGCCCCCCAATGCGCCGGCGGGTGACTATGTCATCATCCAGTTCGCGACGTCGGGGGCCGGCCAGCCGCTGGTCGAGACGATCACAATGTTCCGCGAGGGGACGGGCTGGCGCACGGCCGGCTACTACATCAAGCCCGGGTAATCACTCCGGTCACCAGTGCGACCCGCCGTCCTGGCGGTCGCACCAGAGCCACCGGGCGAGCCAGACGATCGCCGCGACGGGGAGCACGACGAAGAGCAAAAGCTTGAGCACCACGACGGTGAAGAGGCCGATCACCACCAGGGCGACAAGCGGCACCCCGAGGATCGTGATCGTGAGCAGCGGGCGGAGCGCGAAGAGGCGAAGCAGGGCGTCGAACATGTGGCGGTCCGCGGCAAGGGGTGCCCACCACTACGGGCCGTGACCGGTGCGCGGTTTCACCGGCGGCCGCGGACGCTCCCTGATCATCCCCTGCGGAATCATCCGCGGTTCGGCGGGCTTTGTTCGCCATGATCCCGTTGTCCGTGCTCGACCTCGCCCCGATCCCGCAGGGGGGTGACGCGGCGCTCGCCCTTCGGCGGTCGCTCGACCTGGCGCGCCACGCGGAGGGGTGGGGCTATCGGCGTTTCTGGCTCGCGGAGCACCACGGCATTCCGGGCGTCGCGAGCGCCGCCACGGCGGTCGTCATCGCGCATGTGGCCGGTGGCACCACGTCGATCCGGGTCGGGTCGGGTGGCATCATGCTGCCGAACCATTCACCGCTCGCGATCGCCGAGCAGTTCGGCACGCTGGCATCGCTCTTCCCGCACCGGATCGATCTCGGCGTGGGGCGGGCGCCCGGCGGTGACGTGTCGACGGCACGGGCGCTCCGCCGCCCCCATGCCGCCGCGGACGCATTCCCCGATGACGTCGCCGAACTGATCGACTACTTCCGACCGGCGGGGGCCGCCGCCGGTGCTGATGCGGCGCCACTCGCCGTCCCCGGCGCGGGGCTCGATGTGCCGGTCTGGATCCTCGGGTCGAGTCTCTTCGGCGCGCAGGTCGCCGCGGCGCAGGGACTGCCGTTCGCCTTTGCCTCGCATTTCGCGCCCGCGCTGATGGCGCAGGCGGTCGCCCTCTATCGTGCCCGATTCCGGCCGTCGGCGCGGCTGGCGCGGCCCTACGTGATGCTCGCGCTCAACGCCATTGCGGCGGAGACCGACCGCGAGGCGGCGTGGCGTTTCACGTCGCTGCAGCAGGCGTTTGTCAATCTGCGGCGCGGGCGACCGGGTCTCCTGCCGCCGCCGGTCGAGACGTTTGGTGCGGACCTGACACCGACCGAGCGGTCGATGATCGCCGAGGCGCTCGCCGGCTCGGTCGTCGGCTCGGCCGAGACGGTGCGCCGCGGGCTGCGCGCGTTTGCCGAACGGACCGGCGCCGATGAACTGATTCTCGCCGCGCAGATCTTCGACCATGACGCCCGGCTCCGCTCCTATGAGCTGATCGCCCAGCTCAATGGCGTCGCGACCGAGCCGGTGGCATCGGCGGCGTACGCCGTGGGCGCGGCGGGTGCGGCGGCGTAGCGCCGCATGAACCGCTGGCGCCCAACGATCCCGCCCCGCACCGCGTAGCCAGTCTGACATGTGGATCGTCCGGTTAGCCCTCCGTCGACCGTATACGTTCGTCGTCGGAGCGGTGCTCATCATTATCTTCGGCGTCGTCGCGATTCTCCGGACGCCCGCCGACGTCTTCCCCGAGATCAACAGCCCGGTCATCAACGTCGTCTGGCTGTATCCGGGGATGTCGCCGCGCGACGTGGAGCAGCGGCTGGTCGCCCCGTCGGAGCGGTTCGCGACGACCGTCGTCAACGACATCGAGCACATCGAGTCGAACTCGCTGTTCGGCGTCGGCGTCATCCGGATCTTCTTCCACCCCGATGTCAACATCGGCGCGGCGAACGCGCAGGTGACGGCGTTCTGTCAGACGACGCTCCGGCAGTTTCCGCCGGGGACGACGCCGCCGCTGATCATCCAGTTCAATGCGACGAACGTCCCGATCATGCAGCTCGGCATCAGCAGCAAATCGCTGTCCGAGCAGCAGATCAACGACATCGCGTCCAACTTCCTCCGCGTCCAGCTCGCGACCGTGCAGGGCTCGCAGTGGCCCGGCCTGTACGGCGGCAAGGTGCGCCAGATCATGGTCGACCTCGACCCCCAGGCGCTGCTCGCGAACGGGATCACGCCGAGTGATGTGAGCCGGGCGCTCAACGTCGAGAACCTGACGCTCCCCTCGGGGACAGTGAAGCTCGGCGATCGCGAGTATCAGGTGGGGCTCAACAGCAGTCCGACCGTCGTCGACCAGCTGAACGACGTCCCGATCCGCCAGGTGAACGGCGCGGTCGTCGCGATCCGCGATGTCGCGCACGTGCACGACGGCTTCGCCGTGCAGACGAACATCGTGCGGCAGAACGGGACCCGCGGCGCACTCCAGACCATCCTCAAGGCGGCCGGCAACTCGACGCTCGACATCGTGGAGCGCGTGCGCGAGGAGTTGCCGCGGGTGGCGGCCGGCCTGCCGCCGGACCTCGACATCCGCTTCGTGATCGACCAGTCGATCTTCGTCCGCGCGGCCCTCGACGGGGTCCTGCGCGAGGCGCTGATCGCCGCCTGCCTGACGGCGCTCATGATCCTGCTCTTCCTCGGCAGCTGGCGCAGCACGCTGATCGTCGCGACGTCGATTCCGCTGTCGATCCTCTGCTCGCTGATCATCCTCTCCGTCCTCGGCCAGTCGCTGAACGTCATGACGCTCGGCGGCCTCGCGCTCGCGGTCGGCATTCTCGTCGATGACGCGACCGTCGAGATCGAGAACATCCATCGCAACCTCGGGCAGCGGAAGGCGCTGACGACCGCGATCCTCGACGGCGCCTCGCAGATCGCGGTGCCGGCATTCGTGTCGACGCTCGCGATCTGCATCGTCTTCGTGCCGGTCTTCTTCCTCGGCGGGATCGCCGGCGCGCTGTTCGCGCCGCTCGCAATGGCGGTCATCTTCGCGATGCTCGCGTCATACCTGCTGTCGCGGACGATCGTGCCGACGATGGTGCAGTTCCTGCTGGCCGATGAGGCACGGATGTACGCCGGGAGCGGCGAGGACGGGCATGCGTCCGGCGGGACGGGCGTCATCTGGCGCGCCTACCGCGCGTTCAACCACTGGTTCGAGGGCGCGCGCGGACGCTATCACGGCGCCCTCGTCGCCGCGCTCGCGCATCGGCGGCTCGTCGGCCTCGCCGCCGTCGTCTTCTGCCTCGGGTCGGCGTGCCTGATCCCGCTCATCGGCCAGGACTTCTTCCCGCGCGTCGATGCCGGCCAGATCCGGCTCCACGCCCGTGCGCCGGCCGGCACGCGCATCGAGGAGACCGAGCAGTTCGTCGCGGCCGTCGACCGCGTCGTGCGGACGACGATCCCCCCGCGTGACCTGGCGGGGATTCTCGACAACTTCGGCCTGCCCAACAGCCAGATCAATCTGTCGCTCAGTGACTCGCCGACGATCAGCGCCGCGGACGCCGAGATCCTGATTTCGCTGGTACCCGATCACCGGACGTCGACCTGGGACTACGTGAAGACGCTCCGCCGGCAGCTCCGTGCGACGTTCCCGCAGGGCGAGTTCTCGTTCGGCTCCGCCGATATCGTCTCGCAGATCATCAACTTCGGCATTCCGGCGCCGATCGACATTCAGGTCGTCGGGCGGGACACGGGGAACTACGCGCTCGCGCAGCACCTGGCGCGCGAGGTGCGCGGCGTCCCGGGCGCGGTCGACGTCCGCGTCCAGCAGGTCGTCGCGGCGCCCGAGCTCTTCTTCGACGTCGATCGGACGCGCGCCAAGCTGCTCGGTCTGACACAGTCGGACGTCGCCACCAGCGTGCTGACGTCGCTCTCGTCGACCGTCCAGGCCGCGCCCAACTACTGGCTGAACCCGGTCAACGGCATCGTCTATCCGCTCGTCGTGCAGACGCCGCCGCTCCGCATGTCGACGCTCGAGGCCGTGAACACGACCGCCGTCGGGTCGACGCCCGAGCGCACCGCGCCGTCGCTCGATGACCCATCGCGGGCCGTCCCGCTCGCCGCGGCCGCGCCCCCCGATCTCTTCGGCAATCTCGCCGTGATGCGCCGCACCACGATCCCGATCGAGATCAGCCACTACAACATACAGCCGGTCTACGACATCTTTGCCGCGTCACAGGACCGCGACCTGGGCGGCGTGGCGCGGGACATCGACCGGATCGTCGGCGCGGCGCGGACGACGCTGCCTCGCGGCACCCACCTCGTCGTCCGCGGCCAGGTGCGCAGCATGCGCGAATCGTTTGCCGGCCTCGGCGCGGGCCTCGCGTTCGCGATCCTGCTCGTCTACCTGCTGATGGTCGTCAATTTCCAGTCATGGTCCGACCCGTTCATCATCATCATGGCGCTCCCCGGCGCGCTCGCCGGGATCCTCTGGGCGCTCTTTGCCACCCACACGACGTTCAGTGTCCCGTCGCTGATGGGCGCGATCATGGCGATGGGCGTGGCGACCGCCAACAGCATCCTGCTCGTGACGTTTGCGAATGACCGGATGGCCGCGGGGCGCTCGGCGATCGAGGCGGCGGCCGACGCGGGGTTCACGCGCCTGCGGCCGGTGCTGATGACGGCCCTGGCGATGATCATCGGCATGCTGCCGATGGCCCTCGGTCTGGGCGAGGGCGGCGAGCAGAACGCGCCGCTCGGGCGCGCCGTGATCGGCGGCCTCTCCGTGGCGACGGTCTTCACGCTCGTCGTCGTGCCGATCGTCTACAGTGTCGTGCGCGGCAGACGGTCGAGTGCGCCGATCGCGCCGTCGACGCTGCCGCCGATGGCCGGTGCGACGCCATGAAGCGCCTCCTGCTGGTCGTCGTCGTGCTCTTCGCGGTGCTCGTCGTGGCCGGGGTGCTGCCGAGGCTTCGCGATGCACGCGAGCTCCGCGCCGAATCGGCGTCGGTCCACGCCACGCCGGCGGTCACGATCGTGCGCGTCAAGCGGGCGGCGGCGATCTCGGATCTGACGCTGCCGGGTTCGATCGAGGCGCTGCACGAGTCGCCGCTCTACGCGCGCACGAACGGGTACGTCACGAAGTGGACGACCGACATCGGCGGGCATGTGGACGCCGGCCAGCTGCTGGCAGTGATCGAGGCGCCGGAGGTCGACCGCCAGGCCGACCAGGCGAAGGCGGATCTCGGGCAGCTGCGCGCGACCCTGACGCTCAACAAGCAGACGCTCGATCGCTGGGTCGCACTCGGACGTGATTCGGTCGTGACCAGGCAGGAGGTCGACGAGCGGCAGGCCGCCTACGACGCCGCGGTCGCCAATCTCGCCTCGGGCCAGGCGAACTACGACCGACTCCTCGAGCTGCAGCGCTTCGAGCGGGTCGTGGCACCGTTTCGGGGCGTCGTCACGTCGCGCAGCGTCGACATTGGCAACCTCGTCACGGCCGGCGCCGCGATGGGGGGGGCCGACGCCGCCTCCGCGCGACCGCTCTTCACGGTCGCGAGCACGGACACGGTGCGCGTCTACGTGAACGTGCCGCAGAGCGCCGTGCGCCTCGTCCAGCCCGGCGCCGCGGCGGAGATTCTCGTGCGCGAGCGGCCGGGGGAGGTCTTCCGCGGCACCGTCGCGCGCAACGCGCGTGCGCTCGATGCCGCCTCCCGCACACTGCTCACCGAAGTGCAGATCCCGAACCGGAGCGGCGTGTTGCTGCCGGGGACCTATGTGCAGGTCCGGTTTGCGGTGACGGCCGCCGAACCGCCGATCATCGTCCCCGCCAACGCGCTCGTCGTCCGTGCTGACGGCGCGCAGGTCGCGGTCGTCGAGGCGGACCACACGATCCATTTCGCGAAGGTCGAACTCGGGCGCGACTTCGGCGAGTCGGTCGAGGTGGTCGACGGACTGACGGATGGCGCGGCGGTCGTCGTCAATCCGTCGGACGAGATCCGGGACGGCGTCACGGTCCGGGTGCTCGCCCCCATCGGCGACACGAAGTAGTCACGACGCCGGCGCGGCGCCGCCGGGGCGTAGCCGCGCGCAGGCGGTGCCGGTAGGTTCTGACCATGATCTGCATCATTACTCGAGGCACGTGGCGGTCGATCGCACGCGCCGGCGTCATGACCGGCGGTCTGGCCGGCGTGCTCCTGGTGGGTGGCGCGCCTGGCGGCGCGCTCGGTGCGCAGGAGACGAGCGCGCCGCACTGGGCGTATGACGGCCCGGACAATCCGTCCCGCTGGGGTGCGCTCGACAGCGCGTATGCGGCATGTGGCGTCGGCCGGGCGCAGTCGCCGATCGACATCCGGGGCGCCCGGTCCGCGGCGCTGCCCGCGCTGACCTTCGACTACCATCCCGTCCCGCTGACGATCATCGACAACGGGCACACGGTGCAGATCACCTATGCGCCCGGCAGCACGCTGACGGTCGGCGATCGAACGTACACGCTGCGGCAGTTTCACTTTCACCATCCGGCAGAGGAACGCGTCGGCGGTCGGCCCTACCCGCTGGTCGCCCACCTCGTGCACGCCGATTCGGCCGGCCATCTGGCCGTCGTCGCCGTGCTCTTCGACAGCGGCGCGGCGAACCCGACGCTCGATCTGCTCTGGCAGCAGATCCCGACGGCGAAGGGCGTCGCGCAGACGGTCGCGGGGGTCACGATCCAGGCGGCGGACCTGCTGCCCGCACGGCGTGGCTACTACACGTTCAGCGGCTCGCTGACGATTCCGCCGTGCACCGAGGGGGTGACGTGGTACGTCCTCAAGGCGCATGCGCCGATCGCGCCGGGACAGGTCGCCGCGTTTGCCGCGCTCTACCCGGACAACGCGCGACCGCTGCAGCCGCGCAACGGACGACCGATCCTCGAAACGCGATAGCGTCGTGACCGGCATCCTCGGCATCCATCACGTCACCGCGATCGCCAGCGACCCGCAGCGCAACATGGACTTCTACGCCGGATTGCTCGGACTCCGGCTGGTCAAGCGCACGGTCAACTTCGACGATCCGCAGACGTATCACCTGTACTACGGCGACGAGACGGGGACGCCGGGCAGCATCATGACGTTCTTCCCGTGGCCCGGCGCGCGCGCCGGTCGCCAGGGCACGGGGCAGGTCACCGTCACGTCGTTTGCGATCCGGCCGTCCGCGGTCACGTTCTGGATCGACCGACTCGCACGACACGCGGTCGCCCACGCGCGTCCGGTCGCGCGTGGTGCGGGGGCGCTCGCCGAGCAGGTGATCGGGTTTCGCGACCACGACGGGCTGGCGCTCGAACTGGTGGCCAGTGACGCCGCCGAGTCGCGGCCGGCGTGGGGCGGCGCGCCGGGGATCCCGCCGGAGTCGGCGATCCACGGGCTGCACGGCGTGACGATGTCGGTCGCCGCCGGCGACGCGACGGAGCGGTTGCTGACCGGGACGCTCGGCTTTCGCCAGGTGCGGGAGGAGGGCGGCGTGCGGCGGTTTGCCGTCGGCGACGGTGGACCGGGGACGCTCGTCGACGTGCGCGCCGATCCGCGGCTGGCGCACGGGACCGGCGGCGCGGGGACGGTGCATCATGTCGCCTGGCGCGTCGAGGACGACGACGCCGAACTCGCCGTCCGCGAGCAGGTGGTCGGGGCCGGCCTCGCACCGACGCCGGTGATCGACCGCACGTACTTCCACTCGGTCTATTTCCGCGAGCCGGGCGCCGTGCTCTTCGAGCTCGCCACGAACCCGCCGGGGTTCGGGATCGACGAGCCGCTCGAGCACCTCGGGGAGCGGCTGCAACTCCCGCCGCAGTACGAGCCCTATCGCGCCGATCTCGAGGCGTCGCTCCCGGCGATCCATCTGCCCGTGACGCCGGCCGCCGCCGCCCTGTACGCCGGAACGACCGGCCCCGAGGACGTCAGCGGTGACGCCCTCGGCTTCGTGCATCGCTACATCCCGCCGTCGGCGTCGGGCGAGCTCGCGGGGAGCACGACCCTGCTGCTGCTGCACGGCACGGGCGGCGACGAGGACGACCTGATCGCGGTCGGCCGGACGCTGGCGGCGGGCGCGGGTCTGCTCAGTCCGCGCGGCAAGGTCTCGGAACGCGGCGCGCTCCGGTTCTTCCGGCGGCTCGCGGAAGGGCTGTTCGACCAGGAGGACCTCGCGAGACGCACGGCGGAGCTGGCGCGCTTCATCGAGGCCGCGACCGAGACCTATGGTCTCCGTCCCGACGGGATCGTCGCCGTCGGCTTCTCCAACGGCGCCAACATCGCCGCCAGCCTGCTCCTTCGGCGGCCCGGGCTGCTCCGCGGCGCCGTGCTGTTCAGTCCCATGGTGCCCTTCGAACCCGATCCGCTCCCCGCGCTCGCGGGCACGCCGGTCTTCATCGGCGCCGGGCGGAGCGATCCGATCGCACCGGTCGCCCAAGTGGAGCATCTCGCCACGCTGCTCGAGCGGGCCGGCGCGACGGTCACGCTGCACTGGGAACCCGGCGGCCATACGCTGACGGTGTCCGAGATCACGGCCGCACGGGACTGGCTCGAGACGACCCATGGCACCACGCGGTCCGCCGATGCATGATGGGAGCAGCTCATGCTGTTCGATAGCGCGATCTATGCGGTCTTTCTCGTCGTCGTCGTCCTCGTCTACTGGCGGCTGCGGCACCACGCCCAGAATCGGCTGCTGCTCCTCGCGAGCTATTTCTTCTACGGCTGGTGGGACTGGCGCTTCCTGATCCTGATGATCGGCTCGACGACGGCCGATTATCATATCGCCCGCGCGATTGCCGCCTCGAGTGACCGTTCGCGCCGCCGCGCCCTGCTCCTCTTCTCGCTGGCGCTCAACTTCGGGATTCTCGGGTACTTCAAGTACTGCAACTTCTTCATCGACTCGTTTGCACGCGTCGCCGATCTGCTCGGTGCGCACAACCTGCCGCACGCCCTGTGGCAGATCATCCTGCCACCGGCGATCTCCTTCTACACGTTCCAGGAGGTCGCCTACATCGTCGACGTGCACGCCGGGCGTCTGCCGGCGAGCCGGCAGTTCGACGAGTACGCGCTTTTCATTTCGTTCTTTCCGCATCTGATCGCCGGCCCGATCCAGCGCCCCGGCCACCTGCTGCCCCAGGTGCAGCAGCCGCGCCGATTCGACGGCACGCAGTTCTACGATGGATGCATGCTGATCCTGGCCGGTCTCTTCCGAAAATGCGTCGTCGCCGACAGCTGCGCCCGCATCGCCAACGTCGCCTTCGGCGGACGACTCGGAGACAGCGGACTCGCCGCGCTGCTCGGGATCTATGCCTTTGCGTGGCAGATCTACGCCGACTTCAGCGGCTACAGCGACATCGCGCGCGGCAGTGCGCAGGTGCTCGGGTTCCACTTCTCGCTCAACTTCCGGCAGCCCTACCTCGCCTTCAGCCTGCAGGACTTCTGGCGTCGATGGCACATCAGCCTGAGCACGTGGCTGCGCGACTATGTGTACATCCCGCTCGGCGGCAACCGCGGCGGCACCGTCAGGACGTATCGCAACCTGATGACGACGATGCTCCTGGGCGGCCTCTGGCATGGCGCCTCGTGGAATTTCGTCATCTGGGGCGGGCTCCATGGCGGCGGACTGGCCGCCGAACGCGCCGTCGGCGAACCGGCCGAGCCGGTCCGGGCGCTCTGGCTGCGGCGACTCGTGATCTTCCACTTCGTCTGCTTCGCGTGGGTCTTCTTCCGCGCGTCGACGTTCCATGAAGCGACGGACTATCTCGCCCAGCTGCGGCACTGGACGTGGACGCCGGTCCTCGGATCGGTCATCTGCTACCTCGCGCTGGCGATCGTTCCGCTCCTCCTGATCGATCTCCGCCTCGAGCATACCGGCGAGGAATACGCGCTGCAGTCGGCGCGATTCCGCTGGCAACTCGCGGCCGCGGCAGGCGCGGTGCTGTGCATCGCGTTCCTCTCCGAGTCGACGGCCAACGCGTTCATCTACTTCCAGTTCTGACGCGCGCGATGTCGACGTCCGATCAGCCCGCCGTGCCGGCGCCGGCCGGCACGCGCACGCATACCGCGATCCTGCTCGCGCTGATCGTCGTGCTGCTCGCCGTCTGCGAACTCGCTTCGCGCCTCGTCTTCTCGTCGCTCAAGAGCAACCTGCGGCTGCGGCAGGAGATCGGGACGGCGCTGCACATCGCCGACGCGGCGGGACCGAATGCCCCGCACCGGGTGCTGATCGTCGGCAACTCGCTGGTGCTGCACGGCATCGACGTCCCGTCCGTCGACAGCGGCCTCGGTCCCCGCTATCGCGCCGATCGCCTCGCGCTGGTCGATGAAGGGTACGACGGATGGCGCTACGGCATCCGGTCGCTCTTCGATCGCGGCAGCCGTCCGGACGTCGTCGTGCTGGCGATCAGTCCGGCGCAGTTCGTCTCCGACCGCCCGCCGACCGGGGTGATGGTCGGATCGATCTGGACCGCGCGCGCCGTGGTCGCATACGCGCTGCATGCCCGCGCCGACCTGACGACGGCAACCGACCTTCTGCTCGCCCACGTCAGCGAGTTCTTCGCGCTTCGGCAGCGGCTGCGGCAGGACACGCGCAAGCTGATCGTGCCCGGGTACGTGGCGATGTCATCGCAGCTCTTCAATCGGCTCCCGATCGTCCCCGATCCGAGCACGAACGAACCGATCGCCGCAGCCCGACTCGACACGCTGCGCCGCCTCTGCGCCGAGCACGGCGCGCGATTCGTCTACCTCATCGTCCCGACGCGCGCGAGCGACGACGACGTCCTCGAGACGGCCCTCGTCGACGCCGGCCATTCGACCGGGGTGCCCGTCGTCGTCCCGGTGCCCAACGCGTCACTCCCGCCGGCGATGCTGCTCGACGGCTACCATCTCAACGACGATGGCGCCCGCTTCTTCAGCGTGCGGGCCGGCGACGCGCTGCGGCTCGCGCTCGGACCGTAGCGACCGGACCGTCGCGCTCGGACCGTCGCGCCCGGACCGTCGCGCTCGGCACGGGCACGAAATTCCGGCGGCGGGATTCATGCCCGTACACGCCGACGGTGAGGATGCAAATGGCAGCGACGATGCGGGCGGTGCAGGTCGTGAGCGCGGGCGGACCGTTCGAGCTGGTGACGCGTCCCCTCCCCGAACCCGGCGCGGGAGCCGTCCGCGTCCGTGTGCAGGCGTGCGGCGTCTGCCACAGCGACGTCTTCGTGAAGGCCGGCGGATGGCCGGGGCTCACGTACCCACGCGTGCCCGGTCACGAAGTCGCGGGCGTCATCGACGCCGTGGGACCCGGCGTCACCCGCTGGAAATCCGGCCAGCGCGTCGGCGTCGGCTGGTTTGGTGGCAACTGCGGCCACTGCGATCCGTGTCGACGCGGCGACTTCGTCAGCTGTCAGTATCTCCAGATCTGCGGCATCTCGTACGACGGCGGCTACGCCGAGGCGATGATCGCACCGGTCACCGCGCTGGCGCTGATTCCCGCCGACCTCGACGCCGTGGATGCGGCCCCGCTGCTCTGCGCCGGCGTGACGACGTTCAATGCGCTGCGACGGAGCGCGGCACGAGCCGGCGACCTCGTCGCCGTGCTCGGCATCGGCGGGCTCGGACACCTCGGTGTCCAGTACGCCCGGAAGATGGGGTTTCGCACCGTCGCGATCGCCCGGGGTGCCGACAAGGGACCGCTCGCCCGGACGCTGGGCGCGCATCACTACATCGACAGCGCGACGCAGAACGTGGCTGCCGAGCTGACGGCCCTCGGCGGCGCGACCGTCGTCCTCTCGACGGTCACGAATGGTGCCGCGATGACGGCGACGATCGACGGGCTCGCCCCGCATGGGACGCTGATCCTCCTCGGCGTCTCCCCCGACCCGGTGCAGGTGCACCCGGGCCAAATGGTCGGCAAGAGTCGAACGGTGCACGGCCATCCGTCCGGCACATCGATGGATTCCCAGGAGACGCTGGGGTTCAGCGAGCTCTCGGGGGTGCGCCCGATGGTGGAGCGCATGCCGCTCGAGCGCGCGAGCGAAGCGTATGACCGGATGATGAGCGGGGACGCCCGATTCCGCGTCGTGCTGACGACCGGCCAGTAGCGATCGCGTGACCGCGTCAGCGCGCGCCCGGTGACCCGCGGTTCGCGACGACGTACACGAGGGCGCCGACGACGAGCGTCGCCGCGCCGGCCACCGACTCGAGCGGGCGCTGGGCGATCACGAAGCAGAGGGTCCAGCCGCTGATCAGCGCGTAGACGACGGGCGTGACGGGATACCCCCACGCGCGCACCGCGCCGGGGGCGGGCGGCGCGCGGTGCCGCCGGATCATGAGTCCGGCGACGGCGAGCAGCGTGACCAGCTCCAACGTGAACCCCGCGTAGGTCATCACGGGTTCGAATGCGTTCGTCACGAGCAGGCCGATCGTCAGCGCGAGTTGCAGGATGATCGCGCGGCGCGGCACGCCGTCGCGGGAGACCTGGGCGACGCGCCGCGCGGCGGGCAGGTCGGCGACGATCGCCTGCGTCACGCGCGAGCCGGCGAGGATCATCGCGCTCATCGTGCCGACGAGCACGGTCGCGATGACGCCGCTCATGACGCGTCCGCCGATCGGTCCGATCATCGCGGTGGCCGACACGGCGCCGACTTCGACGACGTTGGCAATCTGCGCGATCGGGACGGTGCGCAGGAACGCCCAGTTCACGAGGACGTAGAGCACGGTGACGACGGCCGTCCCGAGGCCAAGGGCACGCGGCAGGGTGCGCGCGGGATCGCGGATCTCGCCGGCGACGTACCCTGCCGCATTCCATCCCGAGTACGCGTACGAGACGTAGATCAGCGAGACGGCAAACGTCGGTGTCACCAACTCCGCGACCGCCGCGCGCGACGGCCCGAACGCGAGTGGCACCGGGTGGGGATAGCGAATCGCGGCGACGATGAAGACGAGGATCAGTGCGACGGTGGCCGCCGTGACGACGACCTGGAACCGGCGCGCGGCCTTCAGGCTGGAGGCGTGGACACCGCTGACGACGGCGATCGCGGCCAGCGATCCCTCGAGCGGCGTGATCGGGACGACGGCCGCGAGATAGCGACCGAAGGCGATGCCGGCGAGCGCGATCGGCGCCGCGAATCCGACGGTCATCGAGACCCAGCCGCCGAGGAACCCGACGAACGGGTTGTAGATCTCGCCGAGATAGATGTACTCGCCGCCGGACCTCGGCATCGCAGCACCCAGCTCGGCGTAGCACGCCGCCCCGCAGAGCGCCAGCAGGCCCCCGATCCCCCAGAGGGCGAGCAGCGCGAATCCGGTATGCGTGCCGCCGACCTGGAAGCCGAGGCTCGTGAAGACGCCGGTGCCGACCATGTTGGAGACGAGGATCGCCACCGCCGTGGCGAGGCCGATGCCACGGGGGTCGGGCGCCATCGGGTCAAGTATAGGCGGGTGCCCATAGGCGAGCGCCGACAGGCGAGCGCCGACAGGCGAGCGCCCGCCGCCCGCCCGACTTGGGCGGACGGCGGGCGGACCGCGCCGGGGTGCCCGGCGC
>Ga0116229_10001181_pt1 | contig 39954 bp, 22 predicted proteins | sample S1TSphgellanicum_3_FD_87313 | JGI IMG/M metagenome (GOLD analysis project Ga0116229, IMG submission 87313) | Host-associated microbial communities from peat moss isolated from Minnesota, USA - S1T2_Fc - Sphagnum magellanicum MG | ecosystem: Host-associated > Plants > Peat moss > Unclassified...
GCTGCCTTCTACCTCACTTCCTTGACATCACCTGACATCAGTTGGGCACCTGATCTAGCAAAGTCAGGGATGGTTTGTCCTGCTTTTCCAACCCCAGAGAACAGAACATTGTTTCCATATCCACCAACATGCTTGGGTTGCTTGCAAGCAGACTGTGGGTTCTGTGCAGCTGCAATTGATGAGGTATCTTCAAATTTCTCGTTTCTCATCTATTGTCTGAGTAATCTTTCTCCCATTTTTGTCTCCATAGTTTTTTATAGTTTTGTGGGGGCTTGGCTCTGTGTGGGTGTGTTGGGTGTGTTGGGTGTGTTAGAAGTGTCTTTAACATAATTGGTATCATATGGGCTTGGTGGCTATCATGTGCAGTTGAGACCAGGGAGTTGCTTGACAAGCAATGCTGGTTCTGCAAGCTACTGCAGTGACAACATGCGCTCATGGTTCAGTCATGGTTGCCCAAGTCAGTATGGCTGGCTTGCACTAGTGGGATTGGCATTCTACTTGATGGCATTTGCACCAGGAATGGGACCAGTTCCTTGGACAATCAATTCAGAGATCTACTCACTGCAAGACAGAGGCATGTGTGGTGGAATAGCAGCTACAGCCAACTGGGTCTCTAATTTCATTGTGGCACAAACATTCCTGTCTTTGACTGCCACATTTGGCACTTCTGTAACATTCTTCTTGTTTTCCTGCATTACTATTCTTGCTTTTCTATTTGTTTTAGTTTTTGTGCCTGAAACTAAAGGGCTCTCCTTCCAGGAGGTGAATGCAATGTGGGAAGCACAGGCTAAATCACAGAACTGGCTGCCATTTCTGGGGCAGGTTGATCTGCAAGAATACTCCAAAGTCTCTGCAGACTAATGTACTTATCAATAGTTTTCCTCACATTGCCAATTCAATTCAGATTGATGTATGCTCTAGCATTAATGTATCATAAAGAGGGATTTGCATGATTACTACCTATGGAAAACTAGTGCTGAGGAAGAATTGCTAATTCTTCCTTTGTGAAGGGATCTGCAGTAGCATGAGCACAAGGTATGAGAAGGACAGCTATAAATATGTAGAAACTGTGTGCACTTAGACACATAAATCATAAAGAACTATGAATTTTATTCAGTATATATTTTCAGATTAACTATGATTAATACTTCAAACTATTGAGTATTCCACATCTTTTTACATGTACTAGTTTGTGAAGGGTTTTTGATTTCTCACCCAAAGGTACCATTTATTGCAGAAATCCAGTAGCCTACATTTCCATGTGAACATGTTGAGGCACACCCCTCTGAAGTGTTCCTTGGAATGACTACTCCAGCCATGTCCATCATTTCGATGTGTTCTGACTTCCCTCCCAGTTGTGCAATTATAATTATGGATGATGCACCAGGGTGGGTGCTTGGTCACACAAATCCCCATTCTTTGGTATTGCATCAGGCTTGTCCTGGAGGAACAAAAAATTGGAAACATGGTGATACGATTGGTGGGAAGGGTTGTTGGAACAAGTTGGCAGGTGAGGATTTAATGGTGTGCGGTCTCTCCTCGCATGACTTAGGCACATTCATCATAAAGAATTGTGAAATGTTTTTCAATATATTTTGACGACGGTTTAAGAGCGTTATCTGGTGTGGGGCCTTCTGATTGAGAAACAGCTCCAAGTCATCGAGACCACATTTAGAAGGTATCTTTGTACACAGACAACAATAAGGGTTTCAGAGGCGGACTTGGCTTGAAAGATCAATGGATACCCATTCCCAACATCTGGCGTTTGCTGCTCGTTGTAGAGGATGGTATTTCTCTTCAAATCTTAATTTGTTAGACTTTTCACAAATAGAAAAAGAACTAGTCTATGATGAACAAAGCGTTATACAAACAGGGAAGATTTTGAGTAATTATTCCTGTATCTAAAGCTTGAAAGAGTGGAAGGCGCAGGAAAGCAGTGAACGTGGAAAACGGAGCAGAAAAGAGGTGGGAGACGAAGAGAGCGCAAAAGAGGACCAAGAGAGCAAGGCCTTTTATCATCTTCCCTCAGGCGCCATCATGCTGACTCTCTTTTGCTCTAAAACCCGATTCTGTTCCAGCTCTTAGTCCTCCAGGTAGGATTTCAGTGTAACTAGGCAGGCGTATTGTGTTCTTTCTGCTTGCATCTTTTGTCGGTGTTTTGACTGGACGGGCCCCATGGTCTTGTTATTAGTGTTGCTGACGTTGACTGGTCATTTTAGACGTGTTTCGTTGCAATTTCATGTGTTATTAGAAGCAGATCCGTTTTTGAACAAGCTGACGAAGTTGTATGAACGTAACAAGACTGTTGGGTCGGTTTGGGTCACCGTGAAACGTTCTAAGTTATATAAGTTATCTACCAGATTAAATTTGTGCATATGTAGTCTATTCTATCAATCAATACGTCCCGTTCAAACGAAACTCGGAGTCCTTCATCTGGGCTCTGCGGCATAGCTTGAAATGGAGACTGTCAAACGAGGAGATGCACGGATTGTAAGGGTTTATTTGGTATGTCGGGCTGCCACAGCAACACTGAAAAACTAGAAAAGCGCAAAACTATTGCAGAAACCCCAGCCATGGAGCCTGAATATCGGTGCTTGGTCCGGGCCAGTGACGGCAAGAAGACAATTAGGTGCTCAGTATGCTCTTCCTGCTCTGAAGCCTCTTTCTAGGCAATTGCATCTTTTTTTGCTGAGCCTGTCCACGCTATATCTCCATAGATTTTGAGTCATATATAGGCCACTTCTTTCTGATGTGGTCAGAGATGCAGGTAGGGAACTGGATGCTTAGCTAGTGGCATGCCAGTGATGGTATGCCATGATTGTTTCAACGCCTCTGATCTGGGAATTGGACTGTTCTACCAGCATTGACGGTGACATTTCTCCAACAAATTACAAAATTTACTCCTGATGTCTTTAGAGCTGTACTTCTTGTCCAATGTCTGGTGTAGCAATGGGCGTTACAGCCTCACCTTTATTTGTTGTGAAGGTTTTGATGGATTTGTGTAAGCTGTGTGCAGCTGTCTGCTAAGGATCACCGATGATTTCACACATCATATGCAACAGTGTTGAAGGCACATGTGGATACTTTGAAGAAGAGGGAAAAGAAAAACAAGAAGACTGCTTCAGCCACAGCTCATTTTACTGGCTGTGCACACATTTTTATCATAGCAGATTTTTCAGTTCCTGCAAGTGGGATTTCAATAAGAATGCCCAGCTTATTTGTGCAACTTTTAACTTTCTGATCCATCAAATAAGACATGGTAGTGTTAATCTGTGACTGATGTCAAATTGGAAATATATTTACTTGTGCGCAGCACACCCATGCTATTGAGTTCAAGATTTGGGGGATGATAAAGCTTGATGGGCCCAAGGAGGTGACCATGCTGCTTTCCATGTGCGCTAGTTGACCTTCTGAAATAGCAAATTGGCCATTGGGCTTGGTTATGTCTGCTAGACATCAAAAAGTAAATCAGCCATCAGCCTGTTTGGTTATGTCTGCTAGACCTGAACCCAGTATACATATTCCACACAGCGTCACTAGCATTCTCAGCCATTTTTGAACTAACTAGAGGGACAACACAATAAGGAATGAAACTAAGATATGGGAAGACACAAAAGGTTTGCACAGTCTACATAAACAGGTTCCTTGCAGATCCAGTATGCTTGCAACTAATCATATTTTTGTATGAAAGATGAAATGGGCAAGGTGCAATAGTTGCAGCAGATATGATGTGACATATACAACTGTTGCCAGAGAGACTCTGGCAAGGGATGAAAATTCTTCACCTTGAACCAGCTATTCTTTGCAGAGGTTCAGATCCTCCAAATTATTTCTGAGCCCTGAATGATCCATATGCCAGTGCCCTCCAACTCACCTCCCTCTGTCCAATACTGCAACTCAATTTCTGAACATAACAGGGCTGAATAAAGTGGAGTAGGGTGTAGTGCAGTGTTGGCTGAAACCATTGCATGAATAAAGATTCGAAGGTAAGGGGCATGCTCAAATATCCAAATTTCCACAATATTAGAGAGGCAACACTTTCAGCACCACACAGGTTGCAGACATATTCATTTGTACTTCATGGAATTTCAACTTCTCAAGGAAGGCACATTCAGCCAAAGCTCACACCTGCTAACCTTTGCAATTTACCTCCTCATCCATGCAACAGAACAGCAGTAGGTCATGGTCTTGTGCCAAGACTTTTAACGTGTATTTTTCCACCAACCTGCACACAAGCATTGACCCCCAAGTTCCAATTCTCAATCTGAACCCTCACCCTACCCACCTGCCCCACAAACCCCAAAAATCTTTGAACACTTATTCTATAGAGGATGTAGGCTATGTACACTCAGTTTTTCAAAACATTGTTGAAAGACTTTGTTGATGACTAACTACACCTCTTATGGGTTTTGGTAGATAAAATTCTTAAAATTTATATACCTTTTGCAGTTCCTCCTCATCATAACCTTCATATGAGAGTGTTTGGCAATTGGTTCAAAGGGTACTCAAAAGAGTGCCAATAAGTTATCCATGTGATAAACTATAAGGGGCAAGGACCCAACAGCTATTAAATAAAATATTAAATGGACCAGAAAAATAAATAACTTACATTTGGCAACCATGTTGGGGAATGTTGCTTGCACTACTTCGGACATTGTTCATGTGGGTTGGGTGGAAGTCTATGAATACGATTTAGGATTCTGTATCATCCACACTTTGGTGCAAACTAGTCATAAGGAAAACGATTATAATAGTAAGTATATCATGGGACCTTATTGGATTGAAAAAGAAAATCCAATGACAATGGAAGGAATGATGAAGGTCATTAAATATCCTAACCTTTTCACTTAGGTGGAAAGAAATGCTGCTAAACACCTTGTAACAAAAGAAAATTGTTGATAGCTAATAATGCATTGAGGAATGAATTGGAACCTGTAATCACCAGTGTGGAGATTGAAATTGTGTCAAATGAACTTCTAGGTTCGATTAAGACTAAGGTTGCAATTATTAAAGATGATCAGGAGGATCAATTTTATCCTACTTTGGTGGAAGTGATTCCAGTAGAATAGGCTGAAGTGCTGATAAGAAATTTTGGTTGGGCTTGGCAACATTATTATTGTAGTCCTAAAGAATATGTTGGACTGGAGTGTTGGTTTTTCTTGCAAAATCGTATTAAAAAATTACTTGTCCCATTCGAAGAGAAAATATTAAAGCATGTTTGTAATGGAACAAAAGTTTGGGCATTAGAATAGGGAGTAGTAAGCATATGCACTTTTGAGTTAACCAAATACAGAAGATGGTTGTAGCCAATGTTAGCGTGTCTATTGACTCTTACCACAATAAAAAAAATGTCAATAACTTTTTGTCTACTAATTAACCTTGAGGAAGAACTAGAATCCCAAATTTCCATTATTGCTCTCTCAAGAAATGGATGCCATATGACATACTTACATTATGGGATGGAAAATGGGATGCACCGGTTTGATGTGATTCCCCAAGAGAAATGCATTAGCTTGAACTAATGACAGAAGAAGAGGGATTAAGTTCACTAACTTTAATATGAGCTATGACTGAACATCAGATAGAACAAAAAAGGGTGGAATTGGATGAGATTGATCTAGGCTTTTGTTTATTATGTATACGTGTAGAAGTGAGTGTTTGTGGTTTTACACAACAATTGGGTGAATACAAAGAAAAATAAATTGGAGTTGTATTGAAAGATATGAATGTATTATGTGTTAAAAATGTAATTGCACATCCATGTGAAAACACACTATGGGGGTGCCACTGTAGGTAAGAAAATGTACTTTTTTGGGGGTACATTTTGTATTATTTGGGGGCATTTTTTCTTTGATTTTATCTAGCATTTTGATAAACATATAAAATGAATTTTTGATACAAAGGCCTCCAACATAATTCTTTTAAATGAAAGTAATTTTTCAAATTTTTTTTTTTTCCAACACATTTATGCTTGTTTGAATGAAAAACTTGTTCAAATGTTTTTTGTGAAATCACATGAGTCAAAATTTTCAATTATAATTAGAATGATACAATTAATTCATATTCAATATATAACTAAATATTTCATCAATTTTTATAGTTATTTGAATCTAAAAGTATATTTGCACTTTGTAATGTATTGTGGCAACTTTTTTTTTTTTCATAACATTTTTTTTAATCATTTAATATTAATAAAAAATTTAGTTTCCTTTGACAATTGCATTATTTGAAAATTGAGTAAAAACACAATCAAAAGAGCCACCCAAGTGATTGGGCACTTTTTAAAACTACATTTTTGTGTGTTTAAAAAATCATAAGTGAAGCATAATAGTTTGAATTGTCATAATTTTATTGGGATTATTTCCCATTGATTAAAAATTTTACATGTTCAAAGTTTGACACAAATAAAAAAGGTTTTTGCATGTTCAAAGCATTCAAACCTCAAAAGTGGACAATCTTTGTTTTTTTCAAATGTCTTCTTTTCTACCAAATGTGCACCATTTCTTTTGAAAATTGGAGAGGATTTTAACATTGATGATTAGAAAGACAAAAGGACTTGAATTGATGAAAAATATCTTTATAACCAATTTGAGCACATTTGGTTCAAAAGCCCTTTTGACTTTGAAAATTATGGATTTTAAAAATGTGCCTTTAACAACAGTTGTTCATGTTTATGTGATAAAAGGCATGAATGCATAATATACGTGATATAAAATCAATTTGTAGTTAAAATTCATTTATATATAAAATGTAGTGTTAAAAGGGGTACTCAAAATATAAAATTATAAATTATAAATCAACACAAAAACGATGCATGTCATGTGTAGTCCTTGGAAAAGGACTTTTACCTGACCCTTTTAATTGTGTTTTCACCCAATTGAACTACCTTATTTTTAATATAATTTATGAAAAACTCTTTTAATATTGGCTTGGTGGAAGTTGAAAGTTGCATAGTTTCTAAAAACAATATTTGTGACGACATTTTTTAGCCATTGTAATGTGTTTTCACCCATCCCAACTTATTTATTTAGCAAGAACAAGAGACTGCAAAAGCCATCATGTTGAATATTCAATATGATGACCATTTGCATTGAGTGTAGACTTGAGGAGAAATGAATAATGACTTGAATTTCTAGAAAAGATAAATGGCTAAAGGGAATTATCACAAGAAAGAAAGCAAAAGGATTATTGAGAGTAAATGATCATTACAAGTGGATGTTCATCAATTATCTATATACCCTAAAAATTATACCAAAAAAACCAAATTGGTATGAGTTTGTTAATAGGTTCAAAGCACAACTTAAGTAGTGAGAACATTCAAAAGTTAACTTTGAACAAATTACATGGTGACACCAAGGTGTGCAATGTTAAACACAAAACATTGATTATTAGTTCAACAAAACTAACCAAGTATTGACATTGGTTACCTATGTTTGTGTGTTTGTTGATTTTGATACCACTTGGACATGTGATTACCATTCATAATTGAGTAATCATTGTGTAAGATGGTGAGGAATTCATACAACCAAATATCAATGCTTTGATTAAAAATGAATACCTTGTGAGATGTTATGGATGCAACTATATCTTTATGGCAATTATGTGATGAAGCGTTGAGGCAACCAAGAATATCAACCTTTTTAGGATCTTGTTAAAGAGCCCTTATCTTTTATCTTTCTACCAGTAAAATATCAAAACAAAAAAGAATGTGGGGTGGAGGACTACTTGACTCAATGTTCATGTTAGACAAGAACAAAGGAAAGGCAAAAAAAATTAAATTACAAGATGTGAGAAGAGCTTAAAGAAAAACAATTAGAAAACTTTTATATAAGACAAAGAATCCAAACCTTTGGGAATGTTGGAAAAAGGTGAACTTTTTTGGCTTAATAGCTGGATATGAATGATAAATATTAGTGGTAGAGGGATTAAATGTAATAGTTGCACATGCCACTATAAATACCATTGAAAGACAAGATAGATCACCTAATGATGAAAAAACGAGTTTAGTAGGAGGTGAAGCAACAAATCCTTTTTCACCCTTCAGAGATCATTAAAATGAGTCCTTCACCTAATTATGGATGGTCATTTAATTGGGATACTTGGTTAAATAGCAATAAATTAAACACCATAAGATTGGGTTTGCTTGAATTGGAAGCATCTATTGAAAACAATTAGGAAAAAGGTGTTGCATTAGTGGGATCTCTTGAAATTAATAACCCATTATGAACATTGGCATTGAAAATAGTAACTTTTGCAACATTTTTACCATCTGCACAACTAATACCACAACAATTTGGATTTACAACAACTTAGGGGGTATTCCAAGCTCCACCAATAATGACCACATTAGCCCATAATGTTTTAGGGGTACCTTTACTTAAATATCATGATGAAGATGATCTTGTGACACACATATGACGACTAACACAAGTATGTATAACTAATGGTGAGAATACACATGTTCATAAGTTGTAGCATTTTCCTAATACCTTGAGGAGATGAGATGTAAATTGATTTATAAGATATGAGACAACAAATCTTGTGGCAAGATGGGGTACTACACAACAAGCTTTTGTAGAATGATTTAGCATGGTAAGGAATGAAGGCCAAGTGATCATATCCTTATGAAACATCAAGTAAAAGAAACATGAATTATTAGAAGACTATTATGATAGGTTTTTATGGTTGTGTGTGGTGTTGCCTCAACCACTAGATGATGTATATTTATGAGAGACATTTAGAAAAGGTTTGCATTTAAAATTGAAAATGGCAATCTTGGGTATGTTGAGAGCAACCATTATTGAAGTAGTTAATTTAGTGAAGATAATGGAGTAGGAACTTCCTTCAGCTAGAAGATTTTTAAATAAGAATAAAAAAGAGTCAAATAGTAAAGAGTCTATAAAAGAATTAAATGACAATGACCATAGAAGGTTAAGATGAAAGGAAGAAAGGATCCCTACAAATACTTATCAATGAAGGATATATTGTTAGAATTGCTACAATGAAGGGCACTATATTAAACAGTGCAAGTTATTACAAAAGTTTTATTGAATTTGCAAAAGTGTTGATCATGACACAGATCAATGCACTAAAAGAATTGAGAAGGATGTTGCCCACGATAGGAAGTGCATGTGAATGCAATGTAGGTTGAAATGAAAGAAAAAGTGCAACTTCGACAATGAGGTTATTAAAGACCCAACAACCAAGAATGGTGTGTTAGTTTCGGCAATACCATTAGAGATCAAGAGGCCATAGGTGGCAGAATGATGGAGGACATGGTTGGAGAAACCATGGGGGTCAAAGGTGGTAGAATAATAATGGATGTGGCAATGGTTATAATCAACAAGGCCATAATTGAAATGTAAAATTCCAAATAAATAACAACCGAAAATGTTTTTGCTATTGGAAGGAAGGACACCTAAGGAATTAGGATTGTCCTATTTGGAAACATATATGCAAAAAGGAAATTGTGAGGGTGAAGCCTAGGGTGGGGGTAAATGTTGTGATGGTTGACTAGCAATAGCCATTAGTGTATCTTTATGTAACAATTAGAAGTAGAAGAGCTTGGTGGCTTCAAGAAATTCCAAAAGAAAAGGATGTTAACCCAACTTGAGGACAAAGACTTAAGTGGGATAGAGAGAAAGCTGTACATTGAGATGTATTAGAAGATCTACAAAAAATTTAGGAACTTGAACACATCCTAGTAAAATTGCTAAGTGATGGTGCAACAACAACTAGTAGCATTAATCAATAAAGGAGCACAACAAAAAAAGGAAGTAAAATTGGACCCAAATTATTGGATTATAAAACTATATTGAAAACCATTCCAAACTAACTAACAGGGAAATCTGTACAAGAACAATCAAGTTGGTTGGAAAAGATGAACAAGCCGAATATTCACAAGACAAGCCTATTAATGACAACATGTAGATCATTAAACATATCAAAAACTTGGAGCTAGAATTAATCGAGGTTATTATGGATTTGAAGATTAAGGTGAAATTGGGAAAATTGTTATTTGTCCACCATTGAGGAAGATCTTAGGGGATATTTTGGCCAAAATTAAGGAAGGAGGAATTGTCGATGCATGTACTGCCACTAAAGCCAAAGTAAAGATTTTGATGAAATAATGTTAGTTGTTCAAGTAAAAATTGGAAAATTAGGAGTGAAAGATGTACTATTAGATAGGGAATTTGGAATTGATCTACATCATTTTAGAAAGATTACAAAAGAAACCGGGCTTGAGTTGTAGCTCCTTTAACATGTGGTCCATATGGTTGACCAATGTGAGCTGTAGCCTACTAGACCAATTCAAAACTTGAAGGTGGATTTAGCAAGATGTTCGTACAAGATTTTTGTGACTATACTAAACATGGAGGGTGGACAAAAGTGTATTCCATGTTATTAGGAAGACCATGATTTAAACAAGCCAAAGCTCACCATGATTGGGAAAATAGTACCTTTATTATTAGATTGGAGGATAAGGTATGGTTGTAACACTCAATACCATTAAATGGATTAATCTAGATCCATCACAACAACCCAAACATCTAGATAAAAAATATGATTGGGAGGAGGGATTTTTTGATGGAGATAAAAAAAATTATATGAAGTACTCGTAAAATTATGGTCAATAAAGGAAGTAATCCTACACAAACTTTCAATTTTACTAGATGTCTTTTTTAATATGTTACAACTTGATGAAAATATGAACTTTTCGGAGCATTTTTACCAACATGAACTAGTCCAGAAGCATTGATTTTTGATGAGGTAGTGGATATTACCATTAAAAACAAACTAATAGTTAAATGTGCTTTGATGGAAGAGGAACAATTAACTAAACTCAATTTGGGCAATAAGGAAAATTCGAAGATTGTACTCATTAATGTCACTTTACCATCCAAATTTGTTAAGGCAATTGAGATATTGTTACAAAATTATATGGATGTTTTTGCTTGGAACTACAAGGAGTTAAAAAAAATTCCAAGGCAAATTTGTGAACATATGATTGAATTGATGGCTATTGTTAGACCAATTAAACAAAAACAATACAAAATGCATCTTAACTATGCTCTCAAAGCAAGGGAAGATTTGGATAAATTATTGGACATAAGATTCATCTATCCAATAGAAAGTACACAATGGATTTCACCATTGGTCATTGTGCCGAAAAAAAAATGGCAAGCAGAAAATATGTGTGGATATTGGAAGTTGAATGTTTAAACCAAAAAAGATCCATTTTCGTTGCTATTTCTTGATTCAATATTGGATATTATGGCTAGCCATGATATGTATTCATTCATGGATGGGTGTAATGGTTATAACCAAGTAAAAATGATAGAAGAAAATAAGGAAAAGATTGATTTTATATCAAAATGGGGAACATATGTTTAATGTAATGCCTTTGGGCTTATGTAATGCTTTAGCAACTTTTCAAAAGGTAGTCACCAAGATCTTCAGCAAGTACCTAAATGAATTCATGCAAGTTTTCTTTGACAATTATTTGGTGAAAAAGAAGATCATTTGACACAATTACAAAAATGTTTACATGAATGTTGTATCAATGGCATAATGCTCAATCTAGAAAAGTGTGCATTTTGTGTTAATTATGAGGTGCTATTGGAACACGTAGTATGCCACAAAGCACTACTTGTAGATCCAAGAAAGATCATTGCCATTACCAACATGCCCACACCAAGTAAATTTGTAATAGATTTTAAGTGGTTTTTAAGAGCCACTGGATTTTACAAAGATATTTCAAAGATTTTGCCACCAAAGCAACCTGCCAATGTGTAAACTACTCAAGAAGGATGAAATATTTAATTGGATGGAACTTGGAAGCATGCATTAAGGCCTTGGAATGGATGAAATCATCCATGGCATGTTTACCTGTTTTAGTTTGGAAATTCCACCCTGGAGTCATGTTGGGACAACGTCTAAACAACATTATTGGCCACCTAATATATTATGCTAGTTGATTAATGACTAGTGTGGAAAATAATTACACTAGAATTGAGAAGGAGGCTTTAACTATGATCTATGTAATCAAAAAAATTTCACATTAATTACTTGGAAATAGTTTTATCTTCTATGTTGATCATCGAACATTACTATATCGAATGTGAATGGTCGGTTATCATCATTTCAATTTGTTTCTCATCAAAAAAAATTTAATTAAAAGAGTCCTTAACCTAGTGCTTTATAGAATTGACTTCTTGATCTTAAAGTTCAAAAGTTATTTTACAAAAACCAAAATTCAAAATTTTAAATGAAATGATTAATTGTTTTTTGAACACTCATATAAATCATTTAGCACAAAATTCCTTGATGAACATGACATTAAAGTGGCATTACATAAATGTGTGTGACAAAATTGATAGTTTTTTGGTTGTCCGACATGGTTTTTGGCTCATTTGACTGTTATTGCACCCAAATACACTTTAAAAAGCCAAAAACCATGTTGGATAATGATGCAAATTATATATATTTTCTGAAATTTAAAAGTTATGTTAATTATTGCAAGTTGTGTAAAATGATTAACAAGCTTGTGTTGAACAATTCAAATTAAAAATTCATTGAATTTAATTTTGGGTTTTGGTTTTAGTACATGACTCTTGAACTTGAACAATTGTTGTGTTAGAAGTAATTAAGTTTGCAAAGGATTATTTTAATTAAAAAATTTGATGATTAAAAAAAAAGATGATAATAACCTACTACTTACATTAAAAAATCATTCACAATTTAAAAGTTATGGAATTTGAAAATTTTTAAAATTCAAAATATTTCAAAATTTCAAAATCTCAAGAGTTTTCTACCACATGTGAATTATGGATGCAGTGTACATGAGATATAAAACAAGTTGTAACCTATGATATAAGAAACTAAAATTTAAAATATTTAACATATTTTGATATGATTCGAAATTATGATAAATTCCAAAACCAAACAAAAAATCTAGCAAAATTTGCACATTTCAAGAAATTCACATTTATTTAACAATAAATACATGCACAATATATTGGGGCAAATATATGGATTTTTAATAACTAGTTGCAAAATATTTCATTGAAAAATTCCTTCATATGGAAAAGTGAAAAATTAAAAAATGAACTCACAATCCTTTTATAAAGTAATCTCATTGGTTCCTTTGAATGCATTTGCACCCAAGTTGAAATTGATGTGTCATGGTTGGGTTTTTGTTATGTAGTGATTTATAATATATGAGATTTTAGAATAAAAAATTCAATTATCTCAAAGCCATTTGAGTTGAAAAAATTAGGAACTAATATAATGAAAGATTTAATAGACATAGGTGTAGAATTAGTGTGTGTTTTTACTCAATTGTTTTTGCATTGGAATAATTTATTGCAAAACAATTTAGACAAATATAATTTAAAAAAATATTGAAATGGTTAAAATTGGGGAATTGTTGAGGCTGTGTCATATAGCCCCTTGGGAATTTGTGACCATTTCATTTGAAATGAAAAAGAATTCTTAAGGGAACATTTTAGGTTTGGTTGGGTATTTGAGAACTTTCTTATGACTCCAAGAAATAAACAAGATCACAATACTTGAAATTGTTTTGTTGATCAATTTAAAACATTTCCTTTAAGCATTCAAAAAATCATTTTGAAAAAGTTTGGCAATCCAACAATGTGAACTTTGAAGGATTATACTTTAAATATTTATTTGTCACAAGTAACAAATGTTAAAAAATGGCTTCCAATACTAGTTTGTTTGTTAACCCTCATTATAATGGATCAAATCATAGTTGATTATCATTTCATATCCATAAGTGACAAGATAGAATGTGAAAAAATGTACATCAATGGACTTGTTCAAAGATGGATGGTAAAAGATCTATTTTTTGTTGAAACTAACTACAATGATGAAATCTTGCAAAAGAGCCTATATGTTATTTAGGATTATAACTTATGCAAGGGGTATATGAACTACATATGTGGACTCGTGCATTATTTCAACCACCAATATGTAAAAGCCTTATAAACCCTCTACCACATAACAAACATGTTGTATTCTTGGAATGCTATGATACATATTAAAACATCTGGTCATATTTATAGATATTTGGGGTATGTTTGGATTTTCTTGATGGCCAAACAATTGTAGTTTGCCAATGAGTAACTAGTTGTGGGTATAAACTACAAACCAATGTTGGGTGGGTATATATATTCAAATTATTTATCCTTAGGTAAAGCTATATTAACATTAAAAAATTCCATCAAGTTAGGGTCTAGTTATATAAAAATTAATATTTTTGGTAGATGGGTAGGATCTGGGTACCCCCATATTATACACCCTTTTTTGGAGTAAAAATGGGTGTGTATTTTAATTAATTAATTAATTAAAAAGATGGAGGGAAATGTTCACAATTTGAAATTAATGTTTTTTTTTCAAAGGTCAAATACAATGTCAAATGCAAGAATCAAAGTGTTTGATTCATCTTTGATTAGGATAAACATGCTTGCGGGTGAATATTAAATTATCAAAAGACAACAATGTCATGAATGATGCCTAGTTGGTGACTAAAGATAATTTATAACTCATATTGATGTTTTAATAGGATTTCAAATCATTTAATTTCACAACGCAATGTGGAAGTTATGACCCCCCAAAATAGAAGGGGTCTTCCATTTGAAATATATCATTACCACATACTTAACATTCTTAGCATGTGCATTTTTACCACAGGTTTACAAACTTCAATTTGATCCCATATGGTTTGCCTAGAGTTTTTACCTTTTTACCTATATGTATAGTTGGGCCAAAGCTTCAATTGTTTTTGGTTTTTTCTTGTGATGAGCCAATCTAATTGGTTAATTGCCAAAAAAAAGAAAAAAAAAACTTGGGAGGCACCCTATTTAATTAATGGAACTAACAAAATTTATTGTTTAAGACATATTTACCCTAATTGTTTTTGCACAAACTCCAAAACATATCTAATTATGTGAGTATGGATATATTTTATCCATGGTTAAGAATAAAATATTATTTAAAAATCTAATATACCTTTGTATATGTGCTCTGTTATAATATATTGATTTGAAAAGATAAATTAGGATAGATAATATACCTATCCGTACTCAGCAGATATATCTGGGTAAAAGATATACTTGCACAACAGTACTACAAACTCAAAGGATAGATTTTCAATATTTGTCCCTAGTGTTTTTATTTCAAAATTTTGCTTCTGAACAAGTTGCAATTTCTTTTGTTGAAAGAACACATTTTATACCATGCAAATACACCTTTTCCTGAGCTATTATCAAATTTATTTATTAAATAACAATAAAAATCACTGTATATAGCACATGAGTCAGCATACCATGTTTCCAATAACATGACTCAACATTTGCATATACATATATATTGTGTTATACACAATGGTAGGCACCAATATTGATGGGATATTGATTTTTGACCCATTTAATTTGTTGGGTATTCAAAACCAACTTGCTTAAAATGAATTTTGATAACCTCTTGTTGATAACCTACCTTCATAGTATTAACTTTGCAAATACTCATCAAGACTTTGTTGGCTTAGTATGACTTTGGAAAAAACTAATACTTAGATTTATACTTGGGTGTGAAGACTTGCAAGTGAGGTAGGTAGGTTATTTCCAAACTTGAAACTTCTTTTGTCACCCTAAATTAGAGCCCACCCCAAAAGAAAATCCCTAAACCCTAAAGCTAAACTTTACATCATACTAAGTAGTTTTTAGAGGTTGTGGAAAGATTAACCTTTTTACATAATAAGTGGTGTTAGCATTAAACATGCACAATGAATTAAATGTGGCACCAGGTTTGACAAAATTATAATATAATATAGTATCCTACTTAGTAGGAAAAAAATTCTTTTTACTATACCCGCACAATGAAAAATGGTTTAAATATATTTTTTAATATTATTTTCAAAAAAAAATACAAATGTAGTGGTTAGAATCCCCTTTACAACCCAAAGGTCTTGGGTTCGAACCTTTTCTTGAATTATTTTTTCATTCACGAATGAAATGGATGAAAAAATATTCCCGAAATAAAAAGGGGTTTAAATTGCTCTGGGGGAACAACCATGTTCCCAAAGGAAGCAAGGTTTAAGTTACCTCAAGGAGCAACCATGTTCTTTGGGGAAAAATGGTTTAAATTGCTCCTCAGGGTAATTCAAACTCCTGCTTAGGGACATGATTGTCCCATGGGCAAAAGCTAACTTCCCCTAGGGAAAGGCCCAAGTTCCTTGGGGGAACATATATTCTTAAATTTTTAACAATCATAGTCATCTCATATTTGTTTTTATATAGGCTTGTGACCTATCATTGGAAAAGTTTTAAGGAGAGCTACAATTTTGTAGTTGAAAGCATTTTAATCAAAACTTAGATGTAAAAGTTATGATCATACAAAGTTTTGAACATTTTTGCTCCCTAGAAACACAATTTAGGTTGCTACATGGGAACATGGTTTAGGTTCTTCCTTAGGGGAATTGCTTCCCCAAACACATGGTTATGCTTAGGGAGCAACTTGAACCATGTTCCTGCGGGGAGCAAATGTGTCCAAAACTTTGTGTGATCATAACTTTTGCATTTAAGTTCTGATTAAAATGCTTTCAATTATAAAGTTGTAGCTCTCTTCAGGACCTTTCCAATGATATGTTGCAACCTTAACTTTGGGCTCACGACCAAAGCAAGGGCTTGGAAAGGTGTGGGCCAAGAGTGAAGCTCGGGAGTCACATTTCATGCTCTTAAGAGTGTAGGAAAGTGTGAGGGAATGAACCCCCACACTCCCAAGTGAGCTCCCACTTTGGGAGTTGGAGTCCCGATGGACTCCCGAATTTTTAGAGGGCAATTGCAAGAGTCAAAATTCATTGGATTGAAGAATTCCTTATACCATTGAAAAACTCTTGGAATGTAGATTTTTATAATGTGTTTGCATGACCCATTTTCCTACTTAAAACATAAGTTATGGTCAAAAGAAGGGCTAGTAGTCAAATTGCCAATTTGAATCCCGAACATTAAAAATCAAGAATCGCCTTAATATACTTATGTGTAGGTGGCTTACCACATACCATTGAAAAGATCTCGACAAGGGCTACAACTTTGCTTTAGATTGCACCTAAATCGGAGGTTTGCACAAGAAATTATGGGTTTTCAAAGTTGCGGGAGTCCCAATTTTGGGAAATTTTGGGACTCCCAACTTGGGAGTCTTGGGACAAAATGACATTTGGGTGTAGGCCCCGTGGTTAGGCACAAATAATACTATAAGGGGGAAGGTGGTGGCTTCCTCCAAGTTCGGGTCGTGGTGAATCTTGTGAGTCTATATTTGCCCATGCACCAAAAGTGCCCTAATTATGCATTAACCAACTTGTTGTTTGGTTTGTGTAGGTCCGTGTGAATAGTTGACCCACTTGTCACTTGTCTTAGTCCCCATCTGGGAGCTCCAGCACACCCCTCTACCCTCGAAGTACTATGAGCCAAGGAGTGTACCCCAATTCCTTATCCTTTTGTTGTTTTTATCTTGGATTTGCAATTGAGTCTATCAAGGAACTTGGGGGTGCGTCATGATAGGTCACAACCTTATACAAAAACAAATATGAGATGACTAGGATTGCTAGAAATTTCAAAACATATGTTCCTCAAGGGAAGTTGGTTTTTCCTTGGGGAACAATCATGTTCTTAGGGAGAAGGAGTTTAAGTTGCTTTGGGGAGCAATGAATTTCCCCTAGGGAAAGTCCCAAGTTCCCTAGGGAAACATATGTTTTGAAATTTTTAGCAATTCCAATCATCTCATATTTATTTTTATATAAGCCTGTGACTTGTCATTGGAAAGGTTTTGAGGAAAGCTAAATCATGTTCCCTTGGGGAGCAACCATGTTCCTTTTGGGAGCAAATATGTTTGAAATTTTGTATGATCATAAATTTTGCATTTGAGTGTTGATTAAAATGCTTTCAATTACAAAGTTGTATATCTCTTTAAAACCTTTCCAATGATAGGTCACAAATCTATATAAAAACAAATATGAAATGATTATGATTGTTAAAAATTTCGGAACATATGTTGCTTTGAGGAACTTGGGCCTTTCCTTTGGGGAAGTTAGTTTTTCCCTAGGGAACAATCATGTCCCCAGAGAGAAGGAATTTAAGTTACTTCGGGGAGCAACTTAAACCTTTTTTTTCCCTTGGGAATAATCATGTCCCTTGAGGAGGAACTTTAGTTGCCCTAGGGAACTAATGTGTTTGAAATCTTGTTTAATCTTAACTTTTGCTTATGAGTTTTGATTAAAATGTTTTCAACTACAAAGTTGTAATTCTTTTATAGACCTTTCCAATGATAGGTTGCAAGATTATGTAAAAACAAAAATGAGATGACTGCAATTGCAAAAATATTTAAAACATATATTTCCCCAAGGAATTTAGACATTTTCCTAGGGAAAGTACATTGTTCCTCCAAGGAAGGTGCCTTTTACCCTGAGGAACTTGAACCCTTCCCCAAGGAAAATTCATTGCTCCTCGAGGAAGTTGTGCTTTTCACTAGGGAACTTTTCTTACTCCATGGGAACTTGTTTCGGATTGGCACTTAATCTTCTTTTGCTCAAGGAAGTTACTTTTTAAGGGCAATTAATTAAAAAAAATGTTAAATGTTATATAAATTTTTTCATCCATTTTGTTTGTCAAAAAAAATAATCGAGAAAAGGATTGAACCTTAGACCTTTCAATTGAAAGGAGGATTCTAACCAATACATCATATGTTTTTTTCTTTGAAACTATTTGTAAGAAAGATACTTATAACATTGTTCATTATGCGAGTATAGTAAAACAAATTCAAATTTTTTTTGTATTGTTGGGCATTGTACTACAAATGCATTGAACCTGGTGCCACATTTAACTTGTTGCGCTTGTTTAATGCTTGCTGGTGAATCTCAGGTGGTTATATTAAAAATTACCCCTTATGCATAGTAGGTGGATATTGCAAATACTACCTGGAGAAACTGGTATTGTTTAGAGACCCAAATTGATACCAGGCAGGTTCATTTCTAATTTATCAAAAGCTGGGTATTTAAAATGTGGTAATTAAAAAAACTGAAATTGAAGAAACTGCTCCACCACATATCAAAAAACTAAGGACCTGCCAACAGTGGCTAAGCACATACATTGAAATTTGCCAATGGGCGTAAACAAATGCAGTTTGCATAAACACTTGAAGCTAACAATCAATTGTGTTCATGTACAGGTACAGTATAATGGAGCAGAATACCACACACACTGCATAATACTTTAACGTGAGATTTTGTGAGAGTCATATAGTTCACAAAACCTATTTCATTTAATCCCCAAATTTTGAGTTCACATATTTTAAACTCTGGTCATAAAGTGCAAACCCACCCCTAAAATTACATATGCCCATAGTTGTTAATGCAGTCAGTACAAGAGTACTCCTGCAATTCTTTTTCCCCCAGTCTGCCCTTTGCCCCCTTGTTTTTCATCTTGGCATTTCTTGGCTTGTTTTGGACATGTTTGGGGTGCTAGGTGCTATGGGTGTGTAACATGCTACAAGACCTTTGACACATGCTACCTGACTTGTTATGGGCCCCTTTGTACTCATAACATGGGAGGTTATGGGTGTAAAACATGACAAGGTGGAAAAGAAACAAGGCAAAGGGCAGACCAAGGGAAAAATTTACAACAGTGCTCTTTTACTGACTGTATTAACTACTATGGGCATATATGTAATGTTAGGGCAACTCCACATATTTTAAAATCAAGCCAATAAAGTGCAATGTACATACTAATTCAAACTTTAGTGATTAACCACATCCATGATTCAACAATGAACCTATGTTTGGTCATTGGTACAATATCAAACTTTGAAGATGACTTTGGATGACAGTTTGGGGCTGCACCATATAAGTTTGAACTATTGCTAAAGTACTCCACGAAATTTCCTCTCGTATTTGAAGGGCTCATTATCCATGAATATCCCTCCTATAGAAGGAGAGATCTTATTCCTATAAGTAGGCATAAGAACCTACACCCCCATGCCTTGTGATCTACATATGTTTCTGTTCATGATGATGTTCACCTCCTGCTCAACTATATGTTTACCAGGGGTGGGGGACACTCTCAAATTGTGGAAATGTGGGGTCAGATGCTTGTCCTAGGCCCCTTATTTTGGTAATGCCCAGGCCACATTTGGTCATTACCCTACACAAAAGAAATGCAATAATTATGTGATGTAAATACATAATGATTTGCTATTTGTGGATTGCAACAGCAGGCCCTGTGCACATTTGTATACATTATTAAAACAGCTTTGACCTCCTACAAGTGAGGGTCGTTACTGGTTACTACTTAGAGGTTCAAAGGTGGTGGAGTATAGGTAAATTTATTTAATATGTGTACACTGTATAGGTGAACAGACTTTCATGAGCCACACCGCATCTCCTTGAAGGCCTTAGAGGGTGGCGGAAGTTACCAAGAATGATAAAAGTGATTGAGGTAACTATTTTTCAGGTAACATCTGAGGTAAGAAAGCATAGTTTCACTGTTGCCGAGAGTCAAAGGACACACCTTTCAAGTAACATCTCTCATCTGAGCTAATGAAGCATATATATATATATAGCTCCCACTATGTTTGCTGCAGGTGCTATCAAAAGACTGGATAACATGGGGCCTCGTAACAAACAACCAAGGTACACACTTGGATAAATTATGAGGGGTACTGTGATCACCAGTAACAGTAAAGTTTGTTGGATCATGATTCATTCATCTTCTTCTAAGTAACAATTTCCCAGGCACTTACACTTCAGAATCCCGATATACAGAGTAAAATGGAAATTTTGTCTGCTGGGATGCAGCGTGTTTGGTGTCATCATCAGATGACAATATGATGTATACATCAGGTGTACTCGTACTGCAGGGGACATAAAATGAACAAGAAAAGCTCAACATCCCAAGTGCAGCAGCCCGATGATGATATGGAAAATATGAGCGGGATGGAAAGATTTACGTCTTCTAGGGTCTGAAGGGGTTAAGAAATCCATGAAAACTCGAAAATCACGAAGATGCAGCAGCTTATATCCTGAGCTACAAAATTTTGCAACCGTGCCAGAAATCTAAACTTCGGCATACGTAGAGCCCAGTTATAATTCAGTAGCTTTTTTCTGAAATGTTTGGGAACTCATCACGCATTGGGCTGCAAACGGCAATTTTTTTTTTTGTCTTCGCCCAGAAAGTAACACTGCTATGGAAACTCTATATTCACCACGGAGATTTGCAAATGTCGAAAGAATGAAGAGTTGCTTGCAACCAGAATGTTAATATACTTGGAGTTAGGGACATATTTTCACATCGGCACCTGTCCGATTAAGGAAGACAACTGAAACTGCCACCGGGGCAGAACCCTAGAACTTCAAAATTGGCCGTTTCATCTTCCGGACAGTACTTATAAAAGTAATTTGACGTCCAATAAACAAAGCGCACACATGTTTTAAAGTCTTCACCACGAATATTCTGCATGCTGCTGCATGCCTGTAAACCCCCTTGTGAACACTCTGCGCTTGAAACAACAATGGTATTTCTCCTAAACTTATTCTGAACTCATTACAGCAGAGAGTGTGACTCCGTATGATCCTAAAAAAGAGCAATTGTCAAAAGAAAAATCATAGCTGCGAGGATGTACCTTCACCTAATCACTGCCTCCAGGGTCAAGCTAACCTGACACTCTCGGTGGACATCTTCTCTCTGTCTTCTCATGTCACAAACAAGCACCAGTTAATTTGATCACATACCAAGGCTTAGAAGAGAGGGTTTCCGGAACAATACTTGATCGGGTATGGTAAATGATCAGAGCAGACAGGACTCCGGTGCACCAGCGCATCCATTTCCATTGAAAATATGGATTATCATTAGACAACTGGTGTCTTGCGGTTGGATCTTCATGCCTGGCGAAATACATCATGCGTTCATAATCCTTTTGCATCCTTAACACAGACTTCCTGCGACAGCTTAGAGTTCATTAATAACACCGCATGAGCATTTGGGAAACAGGACAAATTGGAAATCAATTGCAGGTAAGTAATTGAGAGCTCATAAGAATATTGTCGCAAGTGTTGCATGGTGCACTAGGTTCGCTATTGTTGAGCTTGAGCCTGTGGATATCGCCTGCCTGCAAAATATCGTAATCGTCGAGTATGATGGATCCTTTCCACATCAATAGATCTCAGGCTAAGGTTTTCTCTCAAGGACGCTAATTGTGTTTGAACAGACAGATGTGGAGAAAGAAGGCAAGCTTTCCGTTAACATAGAATATTCTTAATTCAAGGTCGGTCCAAAATACTTGCGTGTCCTATCGCTAAACTTTGAGCTACAAGAATTGAAGTGACGGATCATGCCAAAAAACGCTACCTAAAACCATAAGTCTCTTCCTGCAATGCACGACGAAATCGGAAAAATGTGCAGAAAACTCACGTTTCTCAACTGTGAACGAGTAACGGACAGTTGATTGGATCCTAACTTCTAAGAGAGCTATATCATGCTTGCAAAAATATGCCTCTTCGATACGAAGCGCTGGCGCCTATACCGATCGAACAATCTTATGAGAACGATTCAAATTTAGATACTCAAGCCGTGACAAAACTCTGCGAACACGTCTCGAGAAGATGGAACAGAGCGAGGAGGACACTGGCGAACAGAGACAAGACAGAGTTTCTTCCTAAAGAGCTGCTGCTGAATTACTTCCGACAGAATAAGAGGACTTGTTGCAACTGATATCACCGGCAACGCTGCACTGCAGGATTGATCGACATCGCCTCCTGCGTTGGGCGCTTTTCTCTTGATGCCCTTGGCCAACGCGGGGGACGGTGTCAATGATACGGGCCGAGTAGATTCCGCCATATCCCCTAGGGCCTCAAGGAGTTGAACCTGCAATTGAAGGAACTTGACGTACTCAATTGCCTCATCCAACATTGTAGCAGTGTCCATCTTGTTACCTCCGGGAATGAGCTTCTCTAAAACCCTGATGCGTTCGCTGATTTTCTTCCTCCTGTGTCGAGCAGCCACACTTTGAGGTTCAACTGAAGTCACTGTCATCTTAGAGTTTGATTTTCCCTGATCTGCAGCAAGTTTTCCAGGCCTCTTAGCAGGTTCAACCGGATCGTAGGCCCCGCTCATGCCTTGCCAAGCCAGAGGACGGCCTGGAACCTCCTTGTACGCCAGCTCTGCTGATGACACATGATTGAGCGGAAACTCTACGCGTCGGGTCATATCCGTAGTGAGGAGAAATTGCAATGGATCATCTAGAGCAGGCCAGAAGGCCCTCTCTCGATCATTCAAGGAGGAGAAGCTCCTGTTACTTCTGAAGGGAGGGACGGCGCTAGTTTTCGACCATGGAAGCATATCGAAGGGATTCAACTGCTTCAACACTGTATGCCCTCCAAACTGCAATGTTGCGTCGTCCCCTTCTGCTTGATTGTGCACAATCCAAGAATCCGGTAACGGAATCAAATTCTCGTGCTGCATACCGTCAAGCCTGTGCGAATGTACATTGTAGTCGCGTAAAACGCCTCCGTCCGAGACAACCGACGACGACTCCTCTGGAGAAAAGTCAGGATTGGCCTTGTATACCTCCGGAGCGCAATCTGCCAGCGGAGGCATATCAGGCTCGACTCTCCAGTTCTCTCTGGCCATGTTACCACTACCAGACGATTTGGCTTCTTGCAAGCATGTCGTCGGCTGTGCTGACATCGCCTGTGGCAAGAACGGCGGAGTGCAGGGATGAGCATTGTGTTGGTCTTGATTAGCGAGAGAGTAGAATTGCAGCCAGTGGGAGAGCTCACATATTGGATCGGAAAATGGATCTGCAAGGTCACTGGAACTTTGCAGGGGGTTGTAACCATCAACAACCTGTGTGCCTTGATGTAACAAATTATTGGTCATGTCGCTGCTGAAAACTGGGGCTCTAGGTGCTGCGCGATATCTCCATGAATGGTCACTCAAAAGGACAGTGGGGTCCGTTGTAGACCATGACATGGGAGCCGGGCCAGCTGGGTTCATTATCTGCTGATAGTGTGTGCCGAGTGCAATGAGAGCGTTATCTTCAAACAACGGCGCGCCAAGTAACATTCCGTGTACTGAGTTCTGGTGTTGATGTTCCATCCTGATCAGCCCTTCAACTCTGAAACTGACGGCGATTGCAGATAACCCTCTGGACCGACGATAGACACTTGCAGCGTCCGATGACAGTAGGAAAATATCGTCAACGCAGCTACTTCAGAACAAGCAAACCGAAGATGTCACAGAACTGATGAAGAATGCAAACCAGGAGACACTCAGGGAGAAAGATCTATCAATTGCAATCCAGATGGTGAACTTCGGTCAAGACTGAATTTCTCCACATTTTTCAAGACTTGGGTCATGAATGTGAGACTTCTAGTTATAAGAGGCGTAGCAAAAGAAGTGCAGATCGAGATCTCACACTCATGAACCACAAGAACTTGTGAGTCACGACAGCAGAGGATGCTCGACTTTGCAAATGACTGATCTGGGGATTGAGGATGAAATGACTGGCACTCAGCAGAACCCTATCTTAAGACAGGAACAGAAAGGACCGTAAGAGATCAACGTCTTGAAGCTTCCCGGCGTTCAATTACCAGAAGCTACAGGAAAGCGCTTCTTTCCTAAACCAGACTGCAGCTTGTCAAGACACTGTTTAAAGAAACAGACTGTAAATGAAATGCAGATGATGGCACTACTGGGACGTCAGGGAAGAACTTTGGAAGATGAGAGCGAATGAACAGTACCACTGTAACTTCAGTAAAAAGAAAGAATATGGAGATAAAATGGCAGATCGCAAGATCAGCGACTCGTTGCTTGGACTTCACAAGCTGCCCAGCTTTGACACCAGGGTTCCACCGATCCCTAAGCGACTTTCGACCGATTGAGACTCTTGAAAGCTCAAAAGACGCTCGGGAGAGGATCCCAAACAAAAATCCCTATCATCAAATAGACGATCGCAAAGTAGAGGTAGTCAGGTTTAACAGAACAGCAGAGGACGACGACGAGCACGTTCCAGCGAAATCGAAGCGCAGCCGCCACAAAGACAGACAGCGAAGGGAATCCCCATCTTCCTTTCGGCTGCAGCGGACTCTCGGATACAACACCTATAATTCATTGTACAACTTGTTTGTCCATTGGAAATTTTAGCATCCACCAATGCGACAACTAATTCCATAACGGTTCCTAAAACTCCATTACACATCGGTTCGGTGTCAGCTGGTGAACATTCCGGAATATAATGCGTGACTTGCTGTACTTAAAATCTGCGCATTGTTTTTCTTTTTCTCCAACCAGAACAAACTGTCTCTAGGGCACGGACACACAGATTGCCGCTGCTAGTTGAGACCGTTGGACTATGCTTGTTTATTAGTATTATCCTGCAGAAAATGAGAGAAGCAAATATGCTTGCCTATTACAGCGTGTTCCGGGGTTCGTCAATTACCGTTACGGGTCATTGCAGGATTTTAGTCTTACAAAAAAATTGTTAGTTTCCTGTGCATGTTTCTGGTTTCTACTGGAAATGTCCAAATCTTTTTGTATATGCTCATGGCACCTTGTGGGCTAGAATAGGTACCTTGCTCATGGAGGAAAAATACATGTGGGCACCCTAAGTTACATGGTCATGGCAGGCCTGGATTAATAGTGGTAGGTAAGGCCCATGGATTGGCCTGTTAGGTGCTCTCCCAAGGCAGCAGCTGAGGGTAGCATCGAACTTTCGAAATGACCCCATCTGAGGGCCTTACTGTGCAAAATGACCTTTCACACTTAATGTGTAAGAGCTGCATGCCCACCCAGAAGCGGAAGATGATCTCTAATGTCAGGAGGGAATCTTACGGATTTAATGCCCCCTCCCAATAGACTGGGAAATCTCTGTCCATTACGACAGCTTTTCAGACTCTGTAATTTTTATAAAATCGGCCCCCCATGCCAATTGTTTGGCCAGGGATCCTGCCACATTCCCCTAATAGGCCTCTCATGTGTTCCCTGAGCATGCCATATTTGGCTCACTCTCTCCTGCATAAAGTGTTGGGCGGGATCTGGTAGTATAGTTGGAGGGTGCCTTACTGCATGGAATTTTCCTTTGCAAAGGGCAGACATTTTGAAAAATGTAATGTCCAATCCTGCAGGCATTTTGTTTTTTGAAACACTCAGGTTGGTTTTTCCCCCTAGTACCTGTATCAGAGGGTATCATGGGGATTTTTAATATAAAGAAATTTGCCTGGTGCTTTATGCTCAGTAAAGCCCTCAGCCGTAGGCTTTACTAAAGTTTGGGCCAGTGCTTGGCTCTACCTCAGATGAGCACTTGGTAAATCTCATGGCCCAGGGCTTTACACACCTCATAAGATAGTGGGGAAAAGCCTGATAGATTCTGCAATTGGGGTCCTTTCAATCTTAGAAGGTGCCTCCCCCTTGGATGAGGCATCAACAAATGGGTTTAAGCATTTGACTAGCACCTTGCGATCCACCCTTCCTTAATTGAATATCCCCCATACAACAGAGGTTAAAGTTTATCCCCATTTTCTTTTCATACTTTTAAACCTGGTTTTATCCCTTGAATTCATCCATGTATGAATGTACCTTTAAAGAAAACACACCTTATTTTCCAGGAAAAAAGGATTTTGGTAATCTCTGTTCTTGTGTGTGTTTTTTCGAATAACAGGGGATGGCATTGTGGCAGTCCTCAAAAATCAAATTTGAAACATACCTTACCTTAAGGTCAGTTTCGTCATTAAATAATCCTCAAAATAGTGAAATGCAATTTGTGAAGATATGAAGTTGACATGTTGAAAATCATCATAATTATCATAGGCTACACTCTGAATAATTTCACTACTCATATCACAATATTATAGTAGATGATGGAAAATATATAATTTTGAAACTCAAAAATGAATTCATTTTTTGAATTATTCGTTTTATCAATGTGAAAACTGGTCTAGGTTACATTATGTTACAACAAGATTTAAACTATCCAGCCAAACTTGTTAGCTCAGGTCCAAGCACTTTAAGTATAGGGATAATAATCATCAAAGCAACATGTGTCCCAACATGTGTCAAGCATCCTTGCACCTTCACAACATGGTTAGACAAGAAAATCAAAATCCTTTAGAGAAAACTTAGAAAGATGGTGAGAAGGGACTTGATTCAAAGAAAGCGACTTACACATGTGCCTGCCTCTAACATGCCAGAGTGAACCCTAATCTCATGTGAGATCCACAACCTTGGATGTGAATCCACCCTTCACGGAAATACAGATTGTGATAAAAATATAAGAACATACCCAAAGCACTTGGAGAAGTTTCCTACTGAATTTGGAGAGTACGTTTTATTCAGGAATATCCCTCCTTATGCCTACTCCATAAGAGTCAGAGGGATCTGCACAGGTTTAGGCTATTGATAACCTTCACCTTGTGAGTTACTATGGGTAAAGCCCATGAGTGGTCGATGCTGGACTTGGATCTCGCCTCATCCTAGGCTCCTTATTTTAGGAATGCCCTCACCTTGGGCCTTTACCTTATATGCAAAGACCTGCTTTGATTTTGTAGTGCGATTAGAGGGCATGTCACCCACTGTATTTTTCCCTCCACAGTTTGGTGGGTGTATTGAAAAAAGAAATGCCCACTTTGGTGGCTATAACATTTTTTGAAATGTCCCCCACACTTTTTCAAAATTTTCCCATGATACTTGCTGGGTATCAAAGGGAAAAACAAGGAAAAAAATCAGAAGAGATTTTTATGCTTTATTAAAGCCCAAGGCTGCGCAGGCTTTACCCTGCATTGTAAACTTACTTACCCATTGTGACCATGTCTTGTTTATATCCAAGATTGAAAAGAAATAGATCTACCAAAGAAGGTATTGTTTGGAATAAAGTTCTAGTTTAATAACTAGGTATTTTGTTAGTCTTCCTACATAATTGAATTCTAGTTTTAAACTCAAAATGAAATATAATTACTCGATAAGGAACTGGAAATGCCACATCAGACTTCCAAAGAGGAGTGACCTAGGTAATGAGTCAAGACCTTAGGTTCCTGAACCAAATTCATCATGACCTAGCCCTGGATTTGTATCTCGTTGGCCGCTGAAGAGGGGAGGAGAGCAAAGTACAAGTATCATCACAAGAAAACACAACCGCTGCTAATCAACTGTCTTCCTAAAACAGAATTAATCTGAAGATTAGAGGGATTTTCCCCCATCCTGGGGTGTGTTGTGGAATGATCACAAATTCAATTTCCCCCAAACAGTTGAAAGTTGGAGAGTACTGTACTCATGGTACAATGCCTAGACCCTATATTCGATCATACTTTAAGAGTCCATTGCATTTAATGCCAATTATTTGCACCCAACAAGAAGATACACTCTCCTATGACAAGGAGATATGTGTAATGTATTTGGGAGAAACTTTAGAAAGACATGCTAAGCAACTTCACATTGCACAGCGCTGGATAAGCACATGTCTTTGTTAGCTTTCTTTTTCTCCTTCTCAGCTGTTACAATTAGGTCTAGCATTGTACATTTGAGGATGTGCTTTGCTCTTGCTAATGTAGAAGCGGTTGGGGAGGGAGGGAGGGAGGGAGAGAGGGGGGGGGGCGGGGGGTGGGGGGGGTTTTTGAAGTAACAGCCATGGAATAACAGCTGCAATAACCACCAAAATATCTCCTCTCATGTGGATGCTTATTGCCTTCCATAGTGAGTTTGCATGCATATTTTTGTAGGTAATTATGAATTCATTTTTCAGCAATTGTCTCCTTTTGCCTCTGGGATGTTCTCTTTCTCTTTTTTCACCCAGTTGGTATTTACATATCTGATCACAGGGTTCTTTTTCAAACTGGTTTGGTAATTCTGGCCAATGAGTAGTTTCACTAAAATCTTTTGCTACCTAAACTAGCTGAAACCCCACACCCCAGGATTGATTGCGCAAGTGAAAAGAATCCCCTTGGAGTTGGCTCACAAATTGCAATGAGTTCAGAAGGGACAAATAGAAAAGAAATGAAGACTTCAAAGATCCTAGTTGGTATTCCCCAAGTTGTAAAGTTTAAGGGTTTCGCTTCCCCCAGTAAGAAAATCAATAATGTTATAAAGGGGGCTCATGTGAATCCCCCAGGGTTTTAGAGACCCAATGAAATACTACACTAAGAAGGTGTAGGTGTCCACCTGAGCATGCCCTAGAGACTGGAACTAGAAATTTTCACAAGTACACATATAGGTGTACTGTAGCTAAACTTGGGGGAGAGGGGACGATTGGGGGTGGAGAGATCATCAGGGACTATGTAATGAATACTATGACGCATGCAAAAGGAGGTCTTAATCAAGAAAGGGTACAAAGGGACAAGGCCACCAAGCACACAAACAATCATACGCAGCACAGCCCTTCCCTCTCAGCCTCCCTGGAACACCAAAAACAAACGGAAAACAAAAGCCTCAAATCGGGAGACATCCAGTCCTTTCTCAAAGTCGTCAACAAAGACGTCACCAGTAATTTACTAGGGACCTGTAGACATTTACCGCACACAGCGTAACTATTAGGCGTAGATCTCAGATTGTATTCATAGGGCTTATTAAAATCATCTGAAGTTTAATCTGTACAACTCAGTTCTTAATCAGCACATGTGTTCGTACCAGAGTTGGGCGGTTCTTTGAATTTTTAAAGAACCACCAGTTCTGGTTTTCTTTAACGTTGAAAATAAAAAACCTCTGGTTCCAGCTTTTTAAAAATTGTGTTAGCAAAGAACTTGTTGGTTTCTGTTTTTTTTATAAATTTCAGACCTGCCCAGATCCTAACCAGGTCGGTCATCTCAAGGCCAAAGACCAGGCTTATATGTAACAGTTTTTTAGTCTAAAGAACTTAACCATATGACAGATATTGACAGGTTTTTGTTCAGTTAGGAACAGGATCTTTCAATCCCTAATTTGCAAGTTTTGGTATTCAGTGTTGGCATTTCATCAGATCCTTAGTGTAATTGATTGATTTTGTCAGGTGATTCAGCTCGCCTTGAACTCATCTTCAATGTCAAGATGGGGAACAAATATCTTCTGCATGTCTCATCTACATTTGTCACATCAATCTTCATTGCAACATTTTGCCCATATTCTTTGTTGAATAAAGAAAATTCTACTAGATCTTTAAGCCAGGTTTGAAAACCAGGAATAGTTAAAATAAGGGAATGTTTCATCACATTCTCAGAAGAAAATGAACTTTTAGTTTTGGTAGCAACACTTGGTGAACATTCCAAAACAATATAAATAATTGATGTTGAAGTGGGCAAGGTGCTACCACAACAACACCTAGTGAACATTCCTCAAAATTTCAAACCAAATGAAACCTACAATCTACATCCATCAAGTTTTAAAAGGTTCGAAAAATAAAAACAACCACATTTGAATGGAACCACATTATGTTACTACTACTACTCATGTGCATTATTATAACATAAAACTTTGCAACCTTGCATTGTTGTTGATACACTTGCTCCAAAAGTAATAACAAGAAAGGCACACTAGAAATAAGTGGTCCCGAACACCAAATACTACCTTGCTCAAAGATAAAGATCCTCGATCCCTGCATTAACATTTTTAATATTATTATAATAGATCACACAAAAAGAACACATCTCTCAACATAATGACTTTGATATATTAAATATAGAAAGCCCCACGAAACTGCCTTGAATCAAATCTTGAATTTTTCCACCAACCACATTTGTCAAAAAAACATTGATCTACAAACTAATGGGATTGATAACAAAAGCATGTCCCTTATCGCTCATTTAAACCTAAAACCTCTTCATGTTCAAAAACACTTTGAAATTCCTCTTTGAATTTTTTTTTTCCTAAGTTTGCTTCAAGTTTAAACATCTTTTCCATGTTTTTCAAAGTATTGCAACCAAACCTTTAATCATTAGACTAATTTTTTAGTCTCTCAAAAATATCAATCTACAATTTCCATTGATGAAAATTTGTAAATATCCTTATAAGTTCTTAAATAAACTTAAATCTTTATAGATCACATGTGGAAATTGTAGTGTGATACCAAAAGATGGACGCTTTTAGTTGTTTTCACCTGAACACAAGGTTGTGTTTGCCAACTATAGCATAATACAAGAGTGCATCTTGAAACATAACAATTTTACTTATAAAATTGGAATTGAAAAATAGTTAGGATTTCCTTCATGATCAAGATTTAAGAAAAAAACACACCATTGTGGGTTGTTTTGGAAGAACCAATGATTTCTAAATGACTTTAATTCAAATAGCTTCAACTTTCAAATCAAAAGAGTAAAACAATGATACAAAGTACGAAACACAAAAGCATAAAAGTTGTTGGTTGCTCCCTTAAATACCTCCCAACGTAACCCTTATTTTAACATCATTAGAAACATCAATACTAGAAGTTTATCTCTAATTGTCTAGCAAACCTCAATTGACAATTTTGACAAATTATGGAAATAAAATATTTTCAAATTACATACATTAAAAAAAAATCCCCATATACTTAAACTCCATGTTTAATGAATACATAATCTTGCTAATTTTTAAATGTATGAAATATGATTTAAGGCTTAAAAAAATTTTAACAAAAAATAAAACAATACACCTTTCAAATGTCAGTGGTACTCAAAAGCATTATAATAATTTCATGTAATTATTTGCAATTACAACTTCCAAAATAAAATAAAATAAAATCTATCAATCAAATTTATCCTTCATGTGAGAGCACAATCAAATATACACAAAAAAGTTTGCTAAAAGTTATAGTCATATTTTTACATATAAAACCAAGAAAATAGTGTCAAAACCTTTTCAATCATTGTCAAACCATCATGGTGCTAAATATTGAGTTTATAATATAATATATTCTATATACAAAGTTTGAAAAACTTTAGTGTATTAAAAGTAGGTCAAAAGTATTTTTGAAATTGACTAATGGAATTTTGTTCAAAAACATTTTTATGTTAAAAGATTGATATATTATTATTTTTACCTTGGAAGTTGAAAGTGCATGACTAAATTTTAGATGGACATTAACCAAAAAAGTAAAAAAAGTCCAATATTTTATTTACTTGAAGCTTATTTTGTTGCCTTAGATAACATGCATAAAATAAAATAAATTCTACTGGCATTTTTTAGAAATCTACTAGAATTTTCTAATTTAAACATGTGATTCTTCAATATCATTGACATAAATTCAAAGAATATCTTCATGGGTAAAAACAAAATAAAGTAATGTCTCCACTTGAACCCTATGCCACTCATATAACTACCATGAAATAACATCAAATTAGGTGAAAGTATGTGTCAAATAACAATACCTCACTTTATTAAGTTTATAAGAATCTAATTCTAAGAAAATTAAAAGCAAACAAATTTTTTAAGTAGATAAAAAATACATTTGAAACTAATTTAAAAATTATGTGTTCAAACCTAATTTTTAGTTTAAAAAAATAATGAAATTGATATATAATAAGTGAAGAAATGAATATCAACATATGTTTTGGAACATCAAAAAAAAAATCTATTTCTTTTTTGTAAAAACCTACTTGATAGCCACATGAAACTGAAAGCCCACATTGAAAAGTAGATGTCAAAAGCTACTTGTATTTTGAAAAACCTCTTTGAAACCTATTTTTACAATTTGAAATATGAAATCATTGCAATATTAATGTAAACATTTTTTTTTTGAATCATTGAAATGAAAACATTCAATGCTCCACAATTCTATAATGTGTTTTATTGTCATTTGCAATCTACTTATTCCAATTTTAACAAGGTAATCAAGTTGTTCACTTTATCTTGCTTACACCTTCATATTGATCATTGAAATAAATAATATTTTTAAATTTAATATGTTAAAGTTTAATTTATGGCTACTTTACATTTTTCTTGAGAATGATCACAAAATGTATATTTGATTATTCTTTCACCCCTTGGGTCCAAGCATGATTGGGGTGTTGCCTTTAAAAGCATAAGGACTCACTTTTAGGATTCTCAAATTCACATTTTTAGATTCACTTTTCTTATGACTTGTTTTGAATTTCCCCTTTTTTTCTCATGTCAAATGAAATAATTTTGCTCCAAATTTTATATATAAACATCTAAAATATCTATTATTTTCACTCATGAAAGTAAGAATATTAAAATTTATTCAATGTGGGCCATATTCTATCAATGGTCCAAAATTCCCCAAAATTTCACTTTTTGAAACTTTTTACATTATAATAGGGTGTTTGGTTTTTGTCACACTCCTCATACATTTTATGTACATTAGTACCTAAGGTGTGTGTGGTAAGAATCTTGGGCCAAAAAAGATTGTTTAGACATTCCTTATGAGTCCTTGAATTTTTTTTTCCCCAAAAGACAAAGTCCTAGATGTTTTTCCAAGACTTGGTAGAAATCCTAAAACTTGTTCAAATTTGACATGCTATATGTATAGAATAGTACTTTAGTAATGTATCTATCCATGAAAAATGAAACTTTCAGTATGAATGTGCCATTAAGTTGCAACTACATGTTTAAATGAAGGATTCCATTTGATATTTTAAAAAATTGTCCTTTTTGGTACCCCAACCATGCTTTGACCCCCTCAAATCTACCTTTTGAAAAACAAACATGATTTTTGTTAACAAAAAAATCTTAATGTTCACTTTTTCTTTCATCACATCATTAGTTTAATTTACGAACATATGCATGGGTGAAACCATGTTAAAGTGTACCAAAAAACTAGTCCTCACATGTAAAAAACCAAGAATTTGTGACAAGTAGGTGATGCCTTATGAGATTGTTCATTTGAACTACATGAAGGCATCAAATGTGGTATGTTGAAGTTTTTGAAAGTTTCAAAAGTTGTATCAACTTTTTTTTAAATCTACTTTCAATCTACTTTGCAAAATTTGCTAGTTGGTCACGTTGTGAGAAAATAGATTGAAAGTAGGTCAAAAAAAAATAAAATTAGAAATTTCATTCATATGTTGCATTTTGAAAAGGTTTAGGGCATGATTTAATGAATCAAGCACATGCAATGCATTTTAGTATCATATCAAAAAAAATATTTTGGATGCCAAATCTAAGTTTATGAAAAAATTACTTTTGAGGGGCTTCACATTGTCATAGTCCAAAAATTCAAATTCCAAAACATGTGTATCAAAGTGCATACACATTAGTAACAAATCATTTGAATTGTTTGATTTGGTAAACCAATCACCTACCCCCAAATAAATTAAATGAAACTATCCACACACCTAGCTCCACTTGGGGCACAACTACACAAGATATTGAATGGGCATCCATTTGTAATCAAATTGGGATTGGAGCAATAAATTGAAATCAAAATTAGATCTATATTATTCAAATAATAATATAGATCAAAACCTACAATCTCAAAAAGCACAAGGATCAAAATTTAATGCAAATTGCAAAATCACAAATATTTTCCACTAGAACCTAAAATTTACAACGCTCAAAGCATAAGAAAATACTAGAATTTTTTTTTTAATTCATGGAAATTGGTAAAATTTCACCTTGTTTTCACAAGAGTGAACTGAATTTTTGAGGTGACAAACCCACATCAATACATGCCTTTCTCCACTTTTGCCATCCTTCCTTAAATTGTTTTGGCCATGTTATACATTTTTGAAATTTTGTTTTGGCATATTTGATAGAAATGTCATGCAAGCCTATGCAAAAACTTTATCATCTATTGTACCATATTGGCATGCCTTTGACATGGCATGCCCAAAGCATGTGCCTTGAAAAGACTCCTCCAATCTAAAGCTTTCACATGAGTTTTGACAACAACTTTCAAAGCTATTATCATTGCTCTCAAGTTTACACCTTAATCTTTGATGTAAGCAAGCATTTTTTTTCAATTTCCAAATTTTTCAAGCAATGTAAATGAAGCTTTAATGCTATGGATGGATAATTTGTCTTAATTAGTTTCTTCAAACAACCCTATTGTAACGTGTTTGGGCTACCAATTTGCAAAAATGAAATTGAAAACAATAATCAAATGTTTTCATTGCCAACAAGCATTATCCCAAGGCAAGTAAAACATACAAGTTCATTTATCTTTCAACCAACTTGTAGGAAATTTTTTGTGAAGGTCTTTTTTCAAAGGAAAACCACTTGTGGACACAATTGTAATGTTAAATTTAATAGCCAAATATTTTCAATGTTTTAAAATTGTAAACAAGATTCTGTGATAAAAATAACCAAATCTTGTATTTGAAGACTTGGTAATGCTTGTGATCCTTAAATTAAACAAATCTATGGAACAAAAAAAATTAAATAATGAGCTTCATCCAATTATAGACCTCTTTTTAACAAGTTATCAAATGTGTAATGGGCATGTCTCTATGTTGTTCATTTCTTCAACAAACTTTTGAACAAGATTAAGGTGTTTAACTTCTACATGTTTTTTCATGGTTGTGATGCCATTAATTTTGGAATAGTTGATAAGCCCATTTTGAGACCTTGTTTGTTGAGCAAGGATTACAAAATTGGCTTGTTCATTTTTGCAAGCAATGCAATGCATTACTTGAACATAATCAAATCAATAGGCCTACTAGCATTTATACTTTAAAAGCCCATGCAATAGAAATGTGGCTCCTAGATTTAGCTTGGGTATGTAAAACTCTCAAAAATTTTGTTGTGTAGGTTCCACTTCCATGCAATGACAACAATGGTGCTCCATGCACACTACAAATTAAGTCATAATTCTTACCTCTACACACAATTATAAAAAACTTATACTCACAATTTTTGCCATTTGTTTGTGGCAAAATTATGACCTTGATACACACATTGCCACTTTCTCTCTTTATAGTCACTATAAGAAATCATGGTTTATTTGATTGGAAAATTAGACCAAAAACCAATCATTTTCATATTTGGTCAATTTGACCACTTAGTCATGTACTGGACAAGTCGATTCGAACATGTCCAACTTAACTCCTGTGGTTTTTTTAATTGACCATAAAATGGTTTTTTATACTAGTCAAATTAGACAAAAAATTAGGCAACCCAACAAATTTAATTTAAAAAATAACTCAATTTTAAAATATAAAAATGTAATAAATAAATACATAATAAATACCTACCCACCCACCCACCTATTCACAACCCACCTAAATACTATACATTTTCACACATGTATAAGGTATGTATACAAATATAATAATCCACATAGTGTGTGTTGGTAAAGGGGATTGAACCTTAGTCTCTTTAACTCCACACCAATGTCTTGGCCATCAAACCACCACACCACTTTTCAAAACAATATGATATGAAATGGATTTAACATGTTTCCTTGAACTTCAATAGATTTTTTTGTCAATGTATATATTAACATTTGAATTTCAAATAAAATCATAAATAAATAAATAGGTACCTAACTAAGTAGATAGGTAGGTGCACATGCCTATTTACCTATTTTCTATATGTACATATCTACTTATGTAAAATATAAGTAGGTATGTAAGTAGGTAGATAATAGGTAATAAATAGGTAGCCTAGTAGGCATAACAAATAGGTTAGCTAACAATGCAAGTTCTGCAAGAATTGTTAGAAAGACAATAACACCTTAAGCTACCATAAAATGATGATGCAATGCCTAAAGGAGTTGCTAAAGTTGTACCTAACTTGGACCAAGTTTGAAGCAAAAGAGTTGACAAGGCTAGGGGAGAAACATGGCAAAACCTTACCAAACATAAGTAAGCACCCAAATGATGATGCAATAATTAATATGGCCAATTTGATTAAGCCATGGGCATCTTGACAAACCATTTTTAAAATCTATCCCTATTGACTAAATGTACAACATAAAACCTACTTATTAAAAAATGATTAAGAATTTATTTTGACTTATTGGGGCAAGGGAAATTTTAATCATTTTTCATAACAAGTTACAAAAACAATCATTCAAAAATTCATTCATTAAAAAAGTTATTTTGAGGAAAAAATACATGCACTCCTAATGTAAAGTAACACTTGTAGCTCCTTTGAGTGTGTTTTGACCCATGATTTCTTTTAGTGAATCTCAAGCATGTTTTCAAACCATATAAGCAAGTTGTTAACAATGTATATGTATATAAAATTAGATATACAACCAATAGGTCTTTGTCCTATTTCTAAGAACCACCCATCATTTGTTCATATTTCATACTAGTATTCAATAGTTATTTGATTTTTTTCACAACATACATTTCCAATTTTTTTGAAAATTTGAAAATTAATCAATTTGTCATTTTGATTTTTGAACATTTTCCTCACTTGACTGGTGGTTTTCATACATGAAACTAAAAAGGCCTCCTAATTTGATAGAAGGTTCTTTGATTTTTTGAAAATTGGAAATTTATATTTAAATTAGTCTCATTGCTTTTTTAAAACCATAGTCATATATTTGAAAGAACTTCATTGAGAACATTCAATTATTTGGTGCCATCTCAAATGACCACCCATCTCAAATGACCAATCTCGAGGTTAGTCTAGATTTTGATTTCAATTCTAGGTTGGCAAGAAGCCAAATTTTGATTTCGGGTCCAATTCTAACATGATATTTTCCAAATTCTTTCCTCCACCTTGATAATAAAAGTTTCATTTTCTTAATCAAATTTATTGAGACCATAATGCTTACTTTTCTCTTTCCTATCATTATCATTCTTTTCATTGACACTTAGCATACGAGTAAAAACATGATATTTTGAAAAGTCTAAATCTTACACTTGTTAATTTTTTTATGATAATGATAATTATTAAACTAGAAATCAAATGTGCAATTCCTCATGCTTTTGTACAAAACTAATGGTAAACCAACCTCTAGATGTAACCAAATATGTGAAATCTTGGAGTTTTCAATGTGAAATGGATTTTCAATCATGAAAATCAAGCAATTATTTTCATATTAAGTTTTAAGAATCATAATTTCTTGCATTGTGAAAGCTTCAATGCATTTTATTCTTAATCTTTTCATTTGATGGTGGCTTATTTTCTGATTTTTATTTTGATATAACTATGTAATTTTTTTGAGTCCATGTGTAAATTTTGTATGTGTGATAGAAACAATGTCATAATTTCAAAAGTCCACTATGAATCTATGATTCCCATTAAATGGCAAAAACATGGTAAAGCAAACAATTGTTACTCCTTGTCACAAAAATGACAAGTAACCATAAATAAACTTTGATGCATTGAAAGTAAAAAACATATTTTATTTAGTGATTAGTATAAAGATAATCTTTTACTTTATTAAAATAAAAATGAAGAAAAAACATATCTAATATGCATTTAAGTATATTTCAAAAAAATGAATATACTTGCATAGATGTATAGGTTTACAAAAAATGGCTGTAATCATGAATCAATGAGCCAATTTGTTTACTTTGTTTCAAAGGACTATAGTCTTTTTGCCAAAAAAAAGTTTTTCATAAGAAGGAAATTTTTAACAAAATATTTATAAATTACTAGTTTTACTTACTATAGTGTCCCCAATATATCACATGTTCTTTGTTAATCATTTTCAAATAAATATGATTTTCTAAAAATGTAAGATTATGGACTAAATTTATGTGTTTTGTCTTGGAAAATGATCATGATTTCAAATCATGCCAAAACATGTCAACTACTTTGAGGTTTTTTTTTGGTATTATATGCTACAAATTTGTTTTAGACACCATTTACATTGCATTACATTTACATGTCATAAAGGACTCATCACCATTAAATAGACCCAAAATTGAAAACAAATCAAATTATAAATTCCTTATGTTTTGAGTGTTTTTTACTTGCTTAATAGTCCCCCATTATTATAAAAAAATTCAACATCAAAGAGTTTTTATATTATGAAAATCAAAGGCCTCTATGTGAAACTAGTAATGTTTGATTGAACAAACACCTACTCAACTTTAAAGGTCTTTTACTCAAATCAAAACTCAAAATCAGAAGATCCAATGGTTCAATTTAGATTTCTCAACATCCATATTAATCATAAAATACAACTTGCCATGATTAACATGACATTAAAGGGGTACCACATACGCATATATTTTAAAAAGTGCAATTTTGAACATGATTTAACATAGTTTTTTACTCATTGTTTCACATTTTTACCCAATTGGTTGCAAGTAGATGAAAAGAGAGTAAAAATTGATTTTTTCTATTCTCAAATTAATGGAGGCTTAGAAGATACTTATGTACTCTCAAATTGTGCATATTATAATCATAATGTACCAAAATTTCTATGTAAGAGTAACTTGAAACACAATACTAATCAATTAGTTTCAAAACTACTTGTTACTTACTTTTATTATACTAAAGCTTTAATTTTTTCATTTAACTTATCACAAACTCAATGGAGGTCTAAATAGTTTTATATTTCTACTTATAAAGATTTTTTATTTACTTTCTTATCTATATATCAAAAATTGTCTCAAATGTAATTGGATTTTAATCAAAAGTCTACTAATTATGTTTACTTTACTATGTTTTTGCCCTAAAGTATAAATTGCAACATGGGTAATTAAAAAATTGACAATGTTTTAATGTTGAATCTAACTTTACATTTTAAGTTCATTAATAATGTAAAGAAACTTTAATTGTGTTAATCCAACTAGCCCACCTAATTGTGTTTTGACCCCTACCCACCCAATTTCACAAGGCCATTCCCACTTGAGACCTTTGCCACTAGAAACTAGATTATTGAAAACCTCTTGAAAGGGTGAAAATATGATTCGGTGGTATTAAAAACATCACACCTTCATTATTTTGGACCCATCAAACTTTGTAAAAATAACATAGGATACATTTTTAAAATAATTTTTAGTAGATGTTTTTGTTCAATACATTAACTAGGTTGTATAGACTTTGAAACTTTAATAATATATATATATATATATATATATATATA
>Ga0116229_10001184_pt1 | contig 39943 bp, 25 predicted proteins | sample S1TSphgellanicum_3_FD_87313 | JGI IMG/M metagenome (GOLD analysis project Ga0116229, IMG submission 87313) | Host-associated microbial communities from peat moss isolated from Minnesota, USA - S1T2_Fc - Sphagnum magellanicum MG | ecosystem: Host-associated > Plants > Peat moss > Unclassified...
ATAATGACATCAAAGATTTTTTTAATCTTTTAATTTTTTCAATTTTTTAATCTTCTTCAAAATCATCCATAAAAAAATTTAACAATGTTTTAGCTATAAGTTATATATGTAGGTACAAATTTTAAAAATATTTATATATTTTGGCTGCAAGTCCTAGAACCATTATAAAATTACATCATTTTTAAAACATAAAAGTGTGAAAATTTAAATTTTTTTTTTTTTGATGTTGATGGTGTTTTTTATGTTTGCAAAGTGGTGAAAATTCATCACCAAAAAATCAGTTACATCATTAATATAATTTTTTAAAATTTAAATAAAAAGGATAATGTTCGTAATGATTTCAAAGATTTTACTTAAAAGTTTACAAATGAATTTAATATTAGAATTTTTTATGTGTTAAATGATAGAATTATTAGAATTGCTTTTAATTTTTTACTCATTAGGAGTAACTTTTTTCTTTGTAATTTGTGGTTTCAATTTTTTGACAACGTTTTATGTTGTTTACATTTTCTTTCGAATTTGCACTATTTTTTTCATTTTTTTCCCAACAAGAATTGCCAAGTTAGGAAAATTCGAAACCAAAAAAAATATGTTGGTTGTGAGGGGAGGGTGGTAATCCAACTAATTAAACTAAAATTTTCACCAAATTAAATTTTTTACCTTTTAAAAAGGAAATAAATGTAAAATGTATTCTTACATCATTAAAAAAATAAAAAATGTTGTGACTTTTTTTCAAAGCTAGTTAATTAACTATTTGTATTAGTGCATCATTCATCTTACTAAACAAATATAGTTTTGATAATTAAATGGTTATATTGAATACTTAATTCATTTTTTTCTTCTAACCAATTTCTACCAATTTAAGGGGGCAACAAAATTAAAAAATATATTTTTTGTCAAATTTAAAAAATATATTTTCAAAATTTCCAATAAAATATAGTAAGCACCATAATGTTGAAAGATTTAAACAAGTTTTTAACTACATAATTTATTCATATCAAAATGTGGCAATATTTTTATGGATGATTACCATTTTAGCAACATTGCAAAAATGAATAAATAAATTGTACCTAATCATATTGGGGAAAATAAAAACTTGCCATTCCAAAAACATTAGACATATTTTATGTATTGAAAATATAATTGTAAAACACTTAATGGATGAATTTTTAATTGACATTGAATTTACAAAGATTCTAGGTTGATTTAAACAAAAACAACTTGTAGATTTATTCATGACATGAAATTTCAAATAATTAATTAGTTTAATAAATATAAATAATTAAATAATTAACCTTTTAAATTTTTTTTTGTAAATTATAAATTTTTTGAATAAATTATTGATTAAAATATTTTAATATTTTGATTACAAGTCTTAAAACCCATTGTAGAATTATACCATTTTTTTAAATTAAAAATAATAATTTTTAAGATTTAATTTTTAAAAAAATTTTAAATGTTTGCAAAATGGTAGAAACTCAACACAAAAAATAAAATTAATGACATCAATAATATTTATTTTAAAATTGAAAAACATTGAATAAAATTTATGATGATTTTAAAGATTAAACTTGAAAATTTTCAAATAAATTTGATGTTGAAATTATTTATGTGTTTAAGGTTGGAATTATAAGAATTAATTTTAAATTTTTACTTAAATTAGGAGTAACATTTTTTTTTCCAAATTTCTAATCCCAATTTTTTGGCAATTTTTTTGTTCTTTACATTTTTCTTTGAATTTGCACTATTTTTTTCCGTATTTTTCCCAATAAGAATTGCTAGATTAAAATTTGAAACCAAAAAAACATGTTGGTTTGGGGGAAGGGGGTTAATCTAACTATTTAAACCCAAAGTTTCACAAAATTAAATTATGTTTCCTTTTACAAAAGAAATAAACGTAAAATGTATTATTATATCATTAAAAAAATGTTGTGATTTCTTTTCAAAGTTGTGTAATTAATCATTGGTATTAATGTATGATTAATCATGTTGAACAAATATGGTCTTTATAATTAAACGACTATATTTACTATTTAATTAATATTTATTCTTATGACTAATTTATGCCAATTTAAAAGGGCAATAACATCCCAAAAAAAAAACTTTGAAAGAAAAGTTTTCTTGGCAAAATTTAAAGTATATATTGTTAAAGTTTTACAATAAAATATCATAAGTAACCATAATATTGAAAAATTTAAACAAGTTTCCAACTACACAACTTATCTATAACCAAATGTCGCAATCTTTTTATGGATTATTACCATTTTAACAAGATTGTAAGAATAGATAAATAAATTTATACCTAATCATATTGAGGAAAATAAGAACTTGAAATTTTTCAAAAAATGGATATATGTTATGTAATTATAAAATTATAAAAAGCTTAATAAATATGTATTTGCATTCACATTGAATTTACAAAGATTTTAGGTCAATTTAACCAAAAATACATTTGTTGATTTAGTCATGAAATGTTATTTTAAGGTTTTTTTAACATTTTAAATTTAGTTTTTGTAAATTATAATAATTTGTTTGAATACATTGTTGAATAAACTTCGAAATCATTTTTTCATTTGTAGCATTTGAATACATTTTGGAAAAAAAAGAAAAGTATGTTAAAGTTTGAATTTCCTGAACAATTTCATGTTAAAATGATAAACTTAAACTTTTTCATCTCTTAAAGTGTTGAAATGGTTTAGTGGTGAAAACCTTTGTGTGTATCGATGAGGTTTTGGGTTCAATCTTTGATGGATGCATGCTTAAATGTATCTTGTATAAATGTAATTTACAAACATATACATCATGGTGGATATGCAAACATGTACATCATGTTTAAATGGTGTCAAAATAATTTTGTTGGGAATGTTTTCAAAGGGAATGTGTTTTCTTGGAAGATAATTTGGACAATGCATATATAACCATAGACAATGCAAAGGCATTTCTTGTCTTTTTTTAATGTTGAGTACAATGAACCAATAACTTCACAGTTTCTTTGGTCGGATATGTGTGTAAAGATTTTGAAATGGGCACATGAGTAGCCCACTTACAACATGGGAGTTAATAGTACATTTTCCAATTTCCTTTTTAAATATAATAAAGAGTATAATTTAAAAACTAATTCAAAACACTTTTTTGAACTAAATGCAAGAAGATAAAATATGGTGAAATAATGAACTAGAAATATAACACTATAATTGTGGACAATTAAAGAAAAATCTTGTTGTAAACTTGTATGATCTTGTAGTAGATTGTTGTGAAAGAGTTCATTTTGATCCATCGATGTGGCAAGAACTAATTTTTGTGTAGAATTTACTCACCTTATATATTATACAATGTGACATCTTATTTAAATTTTAATGTTGATCAATTCCACTTCTAACGATGACAAATTGGGAGTAGTTAATGCCATTGTTCATAACGGATTGATTTGTAATTTGTAATTTTACAATGACTTTTAATGGAACCAAAAAATGATAGAGGTGATTTTAACTAGGATTGGCATAACTTTTAGTTAAGGGTGGTGACTTGTGTTTCTTTTCATGTATATATTCTATAATGTTGTGTAGTTAAATACTCTAAAAAATCAAGTCACTTTAGACATAAAATTTTGTATGGTATTATAATGTTCGTATTTAGGAGTGAATACATTGTTTGAAAATTATGTGATTCATCAATGAATGGAAACATTTGATCCATGAGTCACCCATAGCTTGATGTCTAAAAATTTGGAGGTTGAAATTGGACTATTCAACCTTACATTGACATATAGCCAAATTGTGAAAGATCAAAATCCTATGAGATCTAACAATGGGAACTAAGGTTTCAAATCATCGTAATGGCAAGCTTCGACAATTGTGTTGTGTTTAATCAATACAAGTTGTTAGGAGTTGCCAACTATGGAGTGTGGAAATTCAAAATGAAAAACATTCCAATGTGAAAGATGTTATAACATTTAATTTTGCTTAATCTTAAGAGGGCATTCATGGAACAAGACTCAATGGCCACATCACAATAATGATTATGGGCATTAGCCATCATAAATCTTTTAGTCAAAGATGAGGTTATTCCTCACATCTTTCATTTGGATAGTCCATATGAAGTTTGGATAGTCCTAAAAAAAGTTTGCAGGTGAGTTAAATTTACATGTACAAGGTGACTTTTCTTGAGAATCAAGTTTTACAAGCTAAACATGCAAGAAACATTAAGCACGTCAAATTTCTTGTTTATTGTCAAGGACCCTTATGGGTCAATTTGTAGGAGAAGATCATGACACTGAGGATGAAGATGTAATATTAATAATACTAAGTGTTATATTTGATTCATATGAGAACTTTGTGCAAGGTGTGTTAGGTCAAAGGATGCTTCCAAGCTTTGATCAATTGATGTCCAAATTGTTATAATAGGTTATGTGTGATTAGACCAAGACTAAATAATCACCATTGAATTAAAAAATCTTTTGACGAAAAATAAGATTGATGGAGGCAAAAAAATTTAATGTCCAAGAAAGAGCCATAATTATGGCAAAACAAGTCATTGGACAAATAATTGTCCTAAACCTAGAAAGCCTAGATTTGGCTATTGTTGTCCAAGTATTGAATCAAAATCTAAAACCAAGTTGATTTTCAATTCAATTATTTCCAAAAGAACCAATAGATATCAACCTTAGCGATATTCGATCAAATACCCACTATAAGACCATAAACCTAATAGGAAATAGGACTTGGATAAGGGTTGCTAGGTAAAATCCTCAAAGATCACAAAGGGAAAGGGTAGTCTTTAAGGACTACCATGGGGAAAGTAGCCTTGCCTTCCAACATAAAATCAAGAAAGTAAAATAAAAGTAGATTAGAATTTCCAATTGCCCATGGATAGGGTAAGAAGGTAATTTATAATTATTAACATAGTATAATAACACAAGAAGAAATCTTGAGTTTTTTCACTACCACCCATTGCAACTACTTGTCCAATTTGACCACTATTTAATTTATTATCATCATGCACAAATAGCAAGTGAAATGGTTTTCTAGTTATTTGTGCATAATTTCCATAAGAAAAATAATGACTAAACTCTTTGTAAGAGTGGTAATATTGTTTAATCATTCTTGTAACAACTTTTCAACTATTAACATCTAGGCATAAATTGAATCAAGGTTTGATAACAAGTGGAAAATGTTACTCATAAGTTGCACCTTATTTTGTTTTTTGAGTATTTCAAATTGTTGATGTGGAAATTAAGGTAGCATTTAACTTTAGTTATACATTGCACTATAATGGTTAGTGATTTTTTTAACATCTTTTCAACTATCAACATGGTACATTAGTTGAATTGTACACTTTTATCACGTTGAAACCATTGTTTATGGGTTGCATTTAACACTTATCATAATTTAATAAAACACATGCAATAACTTATAAAATTTTCACATCTCTTCAACTATCAACATTTGCACATGAGTTGAATAATCCATTTTGAAGGTGTTAAATCCATTACTATCTAATTGCATTTTGCACTCACCACAATTTTTTTAAATGGATGTATAAAAACTTGTTATGTTTCACATGTATATTTGAATTAAAGATTAAGTCAAAATGTTCATGTATACAAAGTCTAGTGTCCATGTAGACCTTTATATTTTAAAAAATTAATGTTCAAATTTGTACATTTACATAAATTTAAATTTATGTTTTTCCTCTACTTCATTCATCATTGGACAAGTTTTTTATTACAAATGTTCATGATGCCATAATAACAAAACCTCAAAAAATAATCTTAAATAATTTCTCCATTTTATTTCTTGATGTATGAAAAATGTAAATCCTAGATAGATTTTTAAAAAAAACTTTGTTTGGGTATATTATTATTTTTATTATTACCATTATTTAACATTTTTCTTTTAGGCTTGTTTTGTTACAAGTTTATGTCTAAATATTTAGAGATGAAAGTTTTGAAATAGAAAATAAAAACATTAAAAATGGTGATTTCATAATAATGACATCAATGAATTATTATTATTATTATTATTTTCAATTTTGTGGCGTTGTTCAAATGACAATCATTGATAAGAAGATTTAGTTATGTTTTGGCTATAAACAATATATGAAAATATTAGTTTGTTAAAATCCTTTTCTATTGTAGAATTTTAACTTTTATATAATTCATGTTGATGTAAGTTTAAAATAAGTTTGATGTTGGAAGTTTTATGGTTTTAACATTGAAATTATTAATCATTATTCATATGAATAATCTTTTTGTTTTTTCAAATTTTTGATCTCAAAATTTTAACAAAAATTCATTGAACTTCCATTATTCTCATAGGGGTCATTAAACGTTGGAGTTTTAAACCATGTGCATCAAACAAGGCATTTTTTGGAATGTATTAGATGATTGTTTAACCCATTGTTTCTCACCTTATTGTTATTTAATTTTCTAAATATACACATATTTAAACCAACATATTTTAATTATTGCTTATTACATAATCTATATTAATTATAAATATATATTTGAATAAACAGTACCATCTTTTAGAACTAATTAAATTACACCTTTTACCTAATAACTAATATAAAAAAAAAACCTTAAATTTTTTTTCACATGTATTTTCATGTTTTAAAGGAATGATCACCCATGAAAATTTTCTTTCAATTTTCATTATTTTCTAATTTCCCCCCCAAAAAGAACCATTAACTTGTGACAAATTGCCACCAAAGATTAAAAAAAAGTATTGTTGATGAAAGGGGGAAGTATTGTTAATCCAACTATTCAATGCCAAAGTATCATTAAATTATGTTTTTAAAAATTTCTATAATGGTAAAATGTATTGCTACATTATTGGTTATATATAACATATTGTGATATGTTTTTCAAAGTTGTGCAATTAGTCAATAAAAGTTGTTAAACAAATATGATGTTGAGAAAAAATGGTTATATTGATTATTTAATTATTCTTTCTTTTAATGGCCAATTTTCTCCAATTTAAAGAGAGGGAAAACATCAACAATAATTTTTCCCAAAAAATTGAAATTTATCAAATTTAAAATTGATAATTTTTCAAGGTAATATTGAAGGATTTAAATTTTTTTGCAACGCCATAATTCTTATATAAGAAAATGTGGGTAAAACTACTTATGGATGATTATAATTTGAATACATCACAAATTTTTTTAAAAATAATTTTACATAATCATATTGAGGAAAAAAAATTAATTGTTTTCAAAAATTGAACATATATTTTACCCAACAAAAATATATTTGTTAAAAATTTAATGAAAGCACTTTTGAATTTACATTAAATTAAATCCCATTTATGAAGATCATAGATGAATTTAAACAAAAAGGATTTGTAGATTTTTTTATATTCATAACATGCTATTTTAAATTATTTTTTGAACCCTTCAAATTGCGCAATTATAAATTATAATTATTTTCATTAATATATTATTGAATAAGCTTCAAAATCATGTTTTCATTTCTAGCATTTTAATACATTTTGAAAAAGATAATGTATGTTAAAATTTGAATTTTAAAAATAGTTTCATATTGCAAATAATAAAGTTCAACCTTCTTTTTATTTCATCAAAATCTTGAAGTGGTTTGGTGGTGAAGACTTTGGTGCATTTCCATGAAGTTTGGGGTTCAAACCTTGATGAATGTGTGCATTAATGTATGTAATGTGTATATACATTGATGTATCATGTAGAAATATGATGTATGAAATATGTATGGTGTGTCGAGGACACGAAGAACCATAAGAACAAAGGTTATAGGAAAGGTCTAAGTCTAACTTTCAAATAAGGAACAAGATAAAATTACGTGATTCAAAAACAAGAACACAAAACAAGAACATGAAGTGTGCAAAACAAACGTGAAAACAAATATTTATCGTGTTAACAGATGTAAACATGAACATGAAAAGAACATGACAGGGCTATGGTGTAAAATCGGGTTTAAGATTGGTGTTGAACTAATTAAAAGAAATTAAGGGTCTTACTTATATTTATAACCTTTTGGGGACCTAACCCAAAGAAGCTTCCAAGGAGGCTTTTATGTGTGCATCAAATAAATAAACTTTTTGATAACCTTCCTAACCAAGAGTCAATTATGAGTTAACTAAAAATTAACTTGGGCTTAATTAGGAATCAACTAGGAATCAACTAAACTTAACTATAACTTAATTAGGACTTAATTGAAAATTAATGGAAATTAATTAGGAATTTAACTAAAAGTTAACTAGGAGTTAACTGAGAGTTAATTTGAAGTTGATTAAGAGTTAACTCAGATTTAACTAAAAGTTAATTAAAAATTAATTTGAAATTGACTAAAAATGAACTGAAACTAAATTAAGAGTTAGGTACAAGTTCAATACAAGTTATGAATGAACCCCATGGCATTGGCATTTGTGACATAATGATGGTGACTATTTTCAAAATATTTTGTAAAAAATTCCAAACCAAACACAAATAAAATAATAAATTTCAGTCACAATGGGTATGTTTGTGACAACATGTTGTGAAAAGTTTACATTCCGTGACCATGAAAAAAATAAATTAAAAACATGTTAATCCACATCATATTAGCTTGGGATGTCATAATATCGATGTCAATTTTTAAAATTACCTAGTGCAACATGTCACTATCCAAAATAATTAAAAAACATTTCATTAAAAATGTCCTAATCAACTAGTCCTTTCTTACCAAAACAATATAAGTTACGTATTAGTGAATTTTGTCCCATTTTACTAAAGACATAGTGGATTTGGGTAGTGGAAAAACCCAAGATTTCTTCTTGTGTAAAATTATTGGGTAAGAAGGTAGTACATTTTAACCCAAATATTTTTATTTCTAAAAGTTATTAGTCCAATAGACCAAGACCTTCAAAATCTTGTCGCATTACATTTGTTGAACTATTGCCTTCCACTAAATGACTTGTTGATTGTTCTATTGTCCTACAACAAGTACCTTCTAGCAAGCTACAACATTCCGTAGAGCAAGTTTTAAATGTAACACAAAGAAATAGAATAAACTAATATAATAACTATAGTATTCTACATCAAACCACAATAAACTACAATCATTTTAATAGGAAAGTAAGGTAAAAAAGAATAAAAATAAAAACAAAAAAAGACACCAAAAGTTTCCCAACCTTTGCACGTTCTCTTAATTACTCTTTCTTTCCTCATAAAAGATCTTTCCTTTTAATTTCTCGAAAAACTCTCCATACAAAACTGATGGGAATTCATTTTTGAATCCCTTTTCTTTCATAAATTAGACAAGGTCCATATTCCACCCACAAAAGTAAGCCTCTTATCCTAATCCTTTCATAGATCCCTCTAGATTGATTGGTAAACAAATACCAATCACCCATTTCCATGGGCTGACAAACCTAATTAATGATGTCACCTTCAAGATAAACTAGAAGATGGAAAGTAATCTACTATTAATAACTATCTAATTATTAGGAGGCCTTTAACACCCTTAACAAATTTTCTACCCTTAACATCCACCCCTTTGGTTTTACATTTCAATTATAACTATTCATTTGAAAACTATCTAATACATACATACATACATACATATATATATGAAAATTGCCTTGGGTATTTATGAAAACCCAAAGGTTGTTATCAATTTTAGAGGTTTAGGATTAATGATCTACCTACTTTAGGAGTAGATAGTACACACTCCTTTTTTTAATTGGTTGTGGATGCATCACAATGTGGGTGCATCCCAAAGTTCAAGATCACATTGATTGACATTGTTTTTAGTGCTCATAATGTGTTGATACCAACACATTAATGTGAGAAAGACTTCCTTTTAAGTCGCTATATACAATACATGCCCACACTTTTGGGCAAAGTAGAATATGGGACAAACTATGGTGTTAAATTGGAAAATATCTTGAGTGCACATTGCACATCTCATTGTTTGAATAAAATAATTTCAATAATTGGTTTGTGATAACTATTGGAGATAATTGATTATTCTTGCATTTGTGAGAATTGTAACTTGAAAAAAAATTGAAATTTAAAAAAAAAAATTGATACATTGAACAGTTAGCATAAAATTAATTTTTTTGAAAAGAACCAAGTTGGTTCTTACAACTATATGAGAAAATTGGAATTATTGATTCTCACAAAAATGTGAGAATTAACCAACCAACATTAAAGTAGGCAAGGGTTTTAACTTTGGAACCAAGCTTGCAAGGTATCAAATCAAAAGAAAGGAGGCATTAGAGTTTGAATAAACTATGAATGTTGTGGAGGAAGAAGCCAAAAAGAATGTTTTGAAGAAAATATGGATTTTGTTGAAACAATAGTGGCCAATTAGAAACAAGGAGTAACAAGAGTCTAGTAGATTGTTGGTACTTTGATTTAGGTGCTACCAAACGTGTGTTAAGAAACAAGTATAGTTTCAAATGTTTAGAAAATTCAACAACAATATAAAATGTGAAGTTTGTTAGCTTCATGGTGTGTATGAAAAAGGGTAAAATGAAGTTCTCTTCCACTTTTGAGAAAATAACATCTATTGTTCATGTTCTCTATGACCCAAGCCTCATAAAAAAAATGTTGTCAATTGGGATGATTGCAAATATGGGTAATATTGTGGTATTCAACTCTAACAAATGTTTGGTTATACAAAATAAGGACCCAAACACCGTTTGGCAAAAGGTGTCAGGGATTCGAAAAATGGATTGTACAAATTGGAGATTCATTTTGTCAAGTCATTTGTTGAAACTTTGGAACCATGCATAATAGAAGTAGACTTGAAGACTAGCAATTTGAACCAATGTCAAAACATTATCTAGCACATGAGGATGGCACACTTCCATTATCAAGCTCCCTATAGAACAAGTGCCAAAAATATGGCCATTAACCTACGAAGACCAATGAAAGCAAGTTATGGAGTTTGTGTGGACTACATGGCTAACAAGCAATCATGAGCTAATGGTTAATCCTTCCAAATTTTCAATCAAGGGTTAAAGAAATGTTGGAGTTGACACACACAAACCTTTGTGCCCTATTCTCCACTCCATCATTCTCTAGATCAAAGGACTTTGTAATTATTATTGATATATTAATAGGAATATTCATTTGCATTTAAATAATAATAATTTAACATTTTGTCTACATTCAAAATATTCAAGAATGACCCAAGGGTGATGGCTTAGTGGTATAACCCTTGTTTGGAGCACTAGGACTTCATAAAATGTTTTGGGTTCAAACCCCCTAGTGTATAGGTGAAGCCTTGTTGACCCTCTACCACCAAACTAGACTTGGGGGTGCCAATGGCTTCTTAAGTTGGGTCTATGATTGTGTTCCGAAAAAATAAAATTCAAGAAAGAAGTGGAAAAGAGACATGAAAAGCTATCAAAATTTTTAGATTAGACAATGGTGGAGAGTTTATTAGTTGTGAGTTAAAAAAATATTATCAAGTTCATTCATGGGTGGGGTTCCAAAAATAATAATAATGAATCCAAGATTTTTTTAGTGCCATTTTTTATAAATAACATTTATAAGGAACAAATTTAAATGATTTTTTTAATAATATTCCAAGATAAAATAATTCATGTGGTCGTGGTGATTTTTCCCATGCCTCCATAATTGTGCATTAATATTTTGGTTTACAAATATAGATGTATAATTTTAAATAAATTGCCAAAATGGCCTTATTTGGACAACTTAACCTTTTTTTGCATGATTATTTCTTACACATATGACTCGCACATGGAGCTTGAAATTCTAAGTCTAATGAATATAAACAACCAGCCAAATGGTTAAAAAGAAAAGTCCTTTCCCTTCCAACCTTTTGGTTCAAAATTTCACGATTTTGAAATTTTGATGTCATTTGTTCTTTCATTAGGTTTATTCAATTAACATGTATTCAAACATAAAGGGAAACATGTATTCTCATAATTTTTTTTTGAAATCAATTACATGATTTAAAACATTCCTTTTGATCATTTAAGAAAAATGTAGTTAAAAAAATTGATATAGAACTAGTGTAAAGGTCTCAAAGACATTTATATAATATCTAGACTATTTAGAAATATTTTTAATAATTTAACAAGAAATCATTTTATTTATTGGCAAAAAAACCCATTACAATCAATGTTATCATTTAAATAAAATGAAAATCCAAAATTGATCTTTAGAGTCCTTTAAAAGTTAAATGTTCCTTTTTGGAACCCCAATCATGAACGATCCATGTCAAGAGAATTAGATAAAAAAACAATTTAGTTAAGTTCACACACCCTAGTAGAATGGGGTACAATTCTTGAGAAAGATAAAAGCATATTGTTGGGAAATGGACTACCCAAAAGTTTGTGGATATAATTATTGAATATTACCACTTATGTGGTGAATTGTTCATCATCTTGGGCCAATGAAGGAAAAACACCAAAAGAATTATGGTTAGGAAAGAAACTAAATTTGGGACACTTGAGGATTTTTGTATGCGCTAATCATGTTGTGATCATAAACCCTAGGGTGTGGATGAGTACAACTAAGCCGAAATCCTTGTCAACATGTCAATTTTTTTGCTTTTTTTTGTGACATATCCCTATGTGGTGCTACTTTAATGGTATGTTAATCATGGAAAGTTGTGTTTATTGAATAATATGGATATTGAAGAATTTAAAATAAATGACAAAATCTTCCAATTTCAAGGTTTGATTTCAACAAAGGATGTTTCATAGCTTCATTTCATAATATTACTTTCACAAATGGCCCTTCAATTTTCATAATAAAATTTCTTTGAGCCTCAATTTTTTTTGTAGCAATAAGGTACTATTAGACACATCTGAAAACTTCAAAATCTCATATTAATATTAATATCTCCAAAACTTAAGGTTTGTCTAAAGTTCATGAACCTTTTATGACATGTAAATATGTGCAATGTATATGTTGTTTAAAGAAAAGTTATAGGTCATAATACATGAAATTAAACTTGAAAATGTTACATGTTTTATCATGTATTTAGTTAATTCATGACTTTTCAAAAGTTTAGAATTAACAAATGACCATTTGAAGATTGGAAATTTGGAGAAAAACCTTGATTTGGGGACCACCATATGATGTAACAATAGATACCAATAATGTTTTGCCTCACTAAATGATCCAACAAAAAGATATTTCCAATGTTCTGTTTCATAAAAATTGATTCTAACCATCAAATTTGAAAAGTCTAGAATTCATAATTTTGTCCAAAATTAATTAAATACATTTTTTTTGGTATGATTTGAAATTGTGATAAAATTTCAAAACAAAACACAAAATTTGGAAAAAAAAAAACTTTTCAGAATTAATATTTACTCAAAATTGATTTTAAAAAGATATGACATATTGGGGTAATTATAAATACAATAAGTAACAAGTTTCAAAATATTTCATGTGAAAATTCCTCTTCATGAAAAAAAGTTTTTTGACAAAAGTACCCCAAAAAGGACAATGGTTCTAAATGCAAAATAAACACATTGCTTCATTAAATGTTGTTTGGACTCCCCTAGAAAAAGAAATTTGATTCAAGGTCAGAGCTGTGCTAGTTAGTGGGTTATGACATTCACACAAAAACCTATAATTTATTCAATACAAGGACTAAGAAGGTTATTTTTAGACATGGTGTTAGATTTAATAAAACACGGATTGAATTGGATGTTAAACAAGGGGCTTCATCTTTAGAATATAACACCACAACAAAATAAATAAGCCCATGTGTTTCTTCTTTCAAACAAAACACCATAAGAAAGGAACTTGGGAATTTTAAGTGGCCTTGTGAAATTAAAGTGTTTCCAAATGTGTCACAATCATTAATAAGAGATGAATTTGATATGAAATTTAGGAGTTTAGTCTTTTTGATGCATCATTTTACATAAGGAATAAGTTTTGTTTAAACTATGAATTTTTTCCATGAAGGATTGAAGTCAATATAATGAATTAGTGAATCATGCTAACAATTAGATGCAAAATTATGTTGAGAAAAATCAAATCAATGTGTTATAACAACAACCGAGAAAGGCGAATGTATTGCTTAGATGTTTTGACAAATTCATTATAGGAGATGTTGATTTGGTTTGAGAACCAACGAACTTTTCAAAGGTTATAGCAAACAAGAAATGGAAATCAACTATAGTGGAAGAGATGGATTCAATTTCACACAACCAAAGTTGGCAATTAACAAAATTGCCTTTTGGGAAAAGGTTGATAATTATTAAGGGGATCTATAAGGTCAAAAATGATTATAGTGGCAAACCTTCAAAGCACAAGGCTAAGTTATTGGTTAGAGTATTTAAGTAGATGAGGAGTTTGTATTCTTAAGAACCTTTTGCACTAGTAATCAAATGGAGTAAAATTAGATTGATGGGTGTTACAACACATTTTGGTTGGAAAATCTCACAATTGGACATGTAAAAATGATTTTTTGAACAATGATGTCTAGGAAGAGGTATATATAAAAGCAACCTAGAGGAGTCATGTGATATGGGAATGAACATTTGGTTTGTAAGCTCAACAAAGTGTTACATGGGTTCAACAAACTCCTATTAAAGCTTGGTATCACCACATTGATATTTTATTCATAAATTTTCATATAATTAAAAGTGGAGCAACTTTGATCTAATTTCTACCACTAACATCATGAAGGAAAAAATTCTAAGTCATGTTTTACGTGAATGGCTTTGTCATCATGAACAATTTAGAATAATAGATTGTTCATTTCAAGGTGCAACTAAAAGGACAATTAAAAATGACAAATTTGGGGCAACTTGGACATTATCTAAGCATAAATTTCAATTTTACCAAAAATATATATTCTTGTATCAACAACCTTACACTAAAAACATGCTTCAAATGTTGAGAATGGTTAATTGCAATTCAAACAAGGTGCCTAGGATAGAAGGCACATGAAGACTCATTTTAGACATGACTGATCAAAAAATGGATGCCATCATCTATAAGAAAATGATAGGCAAACTAATACACTTTATAAATACTAGGTTAGATATCAATTTCATTGTTAATGCTTGATTTCTAGTTGAACATAGTGAAACAAAATTTTAGTTACTTAAAAAGTATTGCAAATTATGGAATCCTATATGGGAAAGGACATAATATTGATTTGGAAGTTTTTGTCAATGTCGATTGGGTAGGTGATATAGAGTTTAGAAGATCAACTTGGTATGGGAAGAGGCAAGCTATGGTGGCATTATCTTCAACTAAAACAAAATATTGTGCATTAATGGAAGGGACCAAGGAAGTTTATGACTAAGGAAACTTCTAAGTGATATCAAACATATAAAACTAAAATCAGAATTGTTATGTTTTGTGACAATGTTAGCAATATTAAAAAGGCCAAAAAACTTGTTTTTCATGCCAAGTCCAAACATACTAAATGTCATTACCATTTTTTGCAAGAAAAGGTGATGTCAAAGGAAATTGCCATACTAAACATCCCAAGTATTCAACAAGTTGACATTTTTACACAACCATTACGCAACACAAAGTTGGAAGCAATTTATGGTAGGCCATTGGAGTAATTTCAAAGTTTCTAGTTTTAGTTCTATGGAAACATAATGATTAGTTGTGGGATGAAGAAATGAGGTGTGAGGGAGGGTTTAGAATTTACAAACCTTAGATATCGTACAATGTGACATATTATTTAATTTTAATCTTTGTTAGTTCAATGTTTAATAATGACAAATTGTGGGTAATTAGTGCCATCATTCATGGTGAATTGATTTGTAGTTTGTAATTTTGGGGTGATTCTTAATTGTAACTAGAAATGGCAATGGTGATTTTAACTTGAATTGGTGTAATTACTACTACAAAATGTGGGTGTAATTCACTAATCCCCGTTCATGAGACCAATAAATGCATTGCTTCCCCACTAAGTCCCATTCACTATAACTAGTGAATTCACTCATAATCTAGTGAAAACACTTGGCGTACATGGACACCTTTTGTTGTAGTGAATGTCTATTTAGGGTGGTGACTTATATTTCTCTTCATGTATATATTTTGTTAGTGTTATGTAGTTAAACACTATAAAATATCAAGGCTTTTAAGACATAGAATTTTGCATTTTGATAATGTACCATATAATGACATTCCATTATATGACGTAAACAAATGTGACCCAAGCCATTTATAATTGTTTATTGTTTTTTCGACTCCTATCATTGTGATTACACCCTTTGGTTTTTAGATGTTTTGGTCCACATTGATTTGTATGCTAGTTTTTATTTTGCATTTGACTTACATGGCTCTATTTTACTATTATGTTCATATTTCTTATGTTGTTTTGGCACATTTATTATCTATGTTACATTCAAATTTTCATTCTTAATTTTGTGTTTTATTTTATGCATTTGATTTTTTTTCGTAATTTATTAACTATTCAAATTGAGTCTTCTCTTTGTAAATAATATCTAGGTGAATTTTGTTACAACTACAAGTTGATATTATTTTCATTACTATAAATCATAGTTTTTGAAGATGTCCAACTTGATTGCTTTTTTTGTTTTGACTAGAAATTTGGTCAATTTGACTAGAAGCTCTAGTTGCTAAAGTGACATGTATCTTTTGATTCGTTCAATTGACTAAATGATGTTTTTTGACTATTTGGTCAAATGTAACATTTAATCAAATAAAACAAAAAATAAACACCTTTAATTTAAGTTTGATGGGGTCTAATCAAATGGGGCATTTAGTTTTATTTTAAACATATTTATAGATAAATAAATACATCTATTAATTATTTATGGTTATCTTCATTGGTTAACTTGACCAATGACTATTTGACTATTGGTTTAAATGGCGATCAAAATGAATATTGAATTGACTCAATAAGTAGGTAGGGCTTAAATAGGTAGGTGAATAGGTAGTTATGTACCTAACTACCTAGGTTAGATAGGCTAAATAGATAAGCTTTTTAACCCAAGTAGGTAGGTAAGGAGGTTAGTTACTTAACATACCTATCTTAAGTAGGTAGCCTAGGTTATGTAGTTAGGTAGGTAATAGGCAATAACTAGTTAGGTATGTTAAATTAGGTAGGTAGATAGGCTAGGTGATTAAGTAGGTAACTAGGTAATTAAACTAGGTAGGCTAGGTAAGTAGGATAAGCTAGTTAGCCTGGGGTAGCTAAACTTCACTTCCTAGGTTGGTTAAAAAAAATGTTCATAATAATAACATGAAAAAAAATTGTTTGTTGAAGATATGGTGTAGCGGTTGATGAGAACTTGGTCTTTTAACATGGAGGTGAAGGGTTCAAGTTTTCATAGTTGCATTCTATGTTAGCTAGGTTACAAGTAGTTAGGGTGGTTAGAAAGGTTAGTTAGCCTAGTTTATAGGTTCCTAACCTAGGTTTGGTTCTTAGGCTAAGTGTTTAGGCTAAGTTTGTTTACCTACTTGTTTATATATTAAATCAAACTTTTGTTCATTTTGACTACTGATAGTTGGCCAAGTTGACTAGTTGATATGATCAATAAAAAAACCAACCATCAAAAAGACCATAAGTAAAAAAAAACCATTGGTAAAAAAGGTCAAGAATAAAAAAACATGTGCCAATTTGACTAATAGTCATTTTGGACATGTCAATATGATTAACTAGTCAAGTTGTCAAATATTACAATTTAATCTTTTTTGGCTAGTTTTAACAATAAATAAAAACATGATTTGTAGTAGTGTTTTTTGAGTTGTGTTAAGACTTTGATTAAATTGTCAATAAAAAACACCTTGTACATGTTAATATAATTTTTGTTGTAAAATATTAAATTAATGGTAAATTATTTTATTCATGTAATGGGACATGTCACCTATGGCCACTTAGCTTTTTGATACATTTAATTAAAATAGTCAAAACTATTGACACAAAATGAATTTGCTACAACTTTCCAAAGGAAATGTGTTTGCATATTATTTTTAAAATGCCAACAACCATAAACAATGCAACTTGGATTTCTTTGTTCTTTTCGATGTTGAGTACAATTAACCAATAAACCCTAGTTTCCTTTGTGGGATACATTCATAGAGATTTTGCAATGGTTGGGAGTAGCCCATTTTCCCATGTCCTTTGTTGAATGGAGTACGATTATTTTCAAAATTAACACAGAGCTTTTCTTTGATCTAAGTGCAAGAGACTAAAATATGGTGAAAGTGATGAACTTTGAAAGTAACACACCATAATAATAAAAATCCAATTGTAAACTTGTATGATCTTGTTACATAAGACTTCATTATGATTTGTGGACATGTGAGAAAATGGCTTTTGGTACAATGTATATATAATGGCATTCCATTATATGACATAAGAAATTGTAACCAAGTTATGAAAAATTGGATAAATTGAAATAAACTATAAATAAATCTTAATGGGAAAGTTGAACCCCAATTAATGAAGAATATGCATAATGCACCATAGGTCACCTAAAATTGCAACAAGTTAGATTTGCCATCCATGCACACACCTTAAGAAAAACTCATGCATTGATGATCCATTGCAACATTTGATGATAACCATATAAGAAAACGAATAATTTTGTTGGAATAACCCACTTGCACCATGGGAATTAAAGGCCTATTTTCCAATTTCCTTTTTGAAAATGATATGGAATATAATTTCAAAACTATTTGAAAATAATAAGATATAGTGAAAGCAATGAACTATAAATATAACTTAATATAGTCTTAAACATTTATTGTGAAAGTCTTCATTATTATTCATGGATTTGTATAAAAATAATTTTTTTGACAACGATTAATTAGATTTAATTTAATAAAGCAACTTTAGATCCATAAGTCATGTTGTTGGATAATAGTTTTTAATTAAAATATATTTAATTAATCAAAAAATTCCAAGTAAAGATGAAAATGCCTTTTTGGAGGGTGTATTTATGATTGGGGTACGAAAAAGGAATGACTTGTATTAAATTTTTTACAAAGGACAACTTTGGATTTTTGTTTATCTTACATAATATTATAGTTGTAGTAGTGGATTGTTGTATGCCAATAGATAAAATGATGTCTTGTTAAATTAATCAAAATGTTTAAAAATAATTTGGATACCATGTAAATGTCATTTTGAGTCTTGTAAATGAACTATATTAAATGTTTAAACTGCACTTTTTTTTAAGGAATCAAAAGGAATGCATAAAGTCATGCAATTGATTTCAAACTTTTTGTATAACAAAAACATGCCTCTTTCTATGAAAGTACATGTTCATTGGATGAACTTAATGAAAAACCAAATCATATAAAAATTTCAAAATTTTGAAATGAAAGAAAGGGTTGCAAGGCAAAGGACTCATTTTTTAAACCATTTGACAAATAAATTATTTTCAATGGGTTCAAAATGTCTAGCTTTAGGTGTAGGTCACATGTGCAAGAAATAATTTTGCCAAAAAACATGTTTGGTTGTCCATTGAAACTCATTTTGGGATTTTTTGCGTTTTTGGTTATAAATATTTATACACAATTATGTATGAATGTGAAAACTCACCACTGTCACATGAATTATCTTAAATTGGACTAAACTGTTAATTTTAGAAATTTCAAATTTGGTGTTTAAGACATTAAATTTTTTGAAAAAAAAATTGGAAATATCTATTCGTTGGATCGTTTAATGAGGCAAAAAATTATTAATATCTATTGTTGCATCATAAAGTGATCCTTAAATCAAAATTTGTATCCAAATTTCCAATCTCTAAATGGCCATTTGTTAATTATGGACATTTCAAAAGTCCATAATTAATTAAATATACGGTCTATTCAATTTTTATCACTTAAATTTATTTCAAGTAAATGTTATTTGCACAAAGTAACCTTTCAAAAGTCTTGGAATCCTTTTTCCTTTTTTTGGAACCCCAACCCTGAATAAGCTTGGAGCTATGTCTTTTCAAAGTTTCAAATATAATAGTCATGAGTGAATTTTCAATACATTATGCACCAATTTACATCCCATTTAAAAAAAAATTATACTTGAAATCATAGGTTCCTTTAAAAACAAAACCCCACAAAACATTCATTAAGATTTCAAATCTTACCACATTATTGTTTGTGCCATGATTCCATTTTTGACATTCTAAGTCGAAATATTATCCCTCCACAATTCATGTTGAACTTTCCCCACGCTCTAAAAACACAATTGTTTTCATTGCGAAATTTGCCATCCTCAAATCACTATGTCTAAATCATTTTGATTCAAAATTCACAATTTCAAATCTTTTTGTATCTAAAAATGATTTAGAGTTTCAATTTGCACTATTATGGAAATGTTTTGTTTCAAATTTATTTACTCCACAAAAGTAATTTGTACATTCATCTTACTCAGGAAATGGAAAAAAGTGGATTATTCAAGGTCGAGTTTTCTTGTGAATTAAGGGTTATGAACTCAAGGGGTGATCCTTTGTCAACATAAAACTCATGATTTTATAAGGAGTTCAAAATTTTTTGTAACCCAACACAAAAGAAAAGAATGTGTACAATTTAGGGTTGCTAAAGTCATTCTCCATTGGAATGTCCTTGGGACTAGAAAGATGTCATGAATAAGGCATCTTTGGTAGTTTTTAATTTTAGGTTAGGATTTGTTGGTTTAGGGATGTTTTGTTTAGGATTAGGCTACGTTTGGGATGACAAGGGGGAGGGTGAGAGGGACGATGAAGCATGTTGGGGCACTTATGGGGTAGGAGAGGGGATGCTGGGAGGATAGTGGGGATGATAGGGGGATGAGGGGAGATGACACGGCTGACATGAAGACGTCAATGGATGTTGGGGAAATGGTGGGGGACGTTGGCAACACCAGGTTTATGTTGGGGAGATGGTGGGGGACACCAAGCAAATGGCAGTTGCCAAGGGATGTTGGGAGCAGAGGTAGGGGAGACCTTGGTGGATGTTAAGGAACAAGTCAGCCTAAGGGACAGTGGCGGATGGTAGGGAAATGGTGGGGCATGCCAAGGAAATGATGATAAACACTGAGAAAATGATGGGAGATGATCGGCCTATCATTTTTTCCATTGTCCCTAACGTAGGGGTGAGTACAAACCTAAACCATTGTTTCTACAATGTACATTTGACCCATCACAAAAAAAAAAGTTTCCAAACTTTGGTGACTCCCAAGGTAACAGTCTTCCAAACTTTAGACACCCCTAAGAATTTGAATCCACCTTCTAGTTCATTCACCTTTGAAATCTAAAATACTGTAGCTAAATTGGCATTGAAGATGGATTAAATGTGCTGCAATTGGGGAAAAATAGGGCACGTGTAAAGACTATGAGAACAACATAATGAACATTTGGCAAAGTATATGATATAAAACCAAGGAATGCATGAGGGATCAATGGGACATGAGGGACACATTGAGGGAACTTTGAGGACAACAAAAGGGACATTTGGCAAAGCAAATGACATAAAACCAGTGAATGCATGAGGGATCAATGGGACATGAGGGAACTATGAGAACAACATAATGGCATTTGGCAAATCCAAAGTGATAAAATTAAGGAACACATTAAGAAAACAATTGGAACACCATCAAGAATTTTATTGGGGAAGAACATGTGAGAGAAGAAAATCTCCTGAACTTAGAAAATTTTCAAGTCCCTCCCCACTCTCCCCCACCCCCAATCTCATGCTTGATATTAGGACTTAGGAACACTACAGAATGTGCAGCAGAGATGATACGACAATAATGGTATGAATCAGTTGATATTGTGTAATTGTGCCCTTTTCCGTGAAGCCTTTGGCATGGTATAAACAAGCTCACCATGCAATTTGGCATGCGCATGGGGTTAAGATAGCTTAAGTTCTTTTAGGAACCACATGACGTTTGGTTTCATAAGACCTTCAGTACAATCACCTTTTAATGCTGATTGTAAAAGCCTCATCATCCATTGTAAATGCCTCCACCTCATATTCTTCATTAAATCAAGACTTGCAAAATTAAGATCCTGCAAATCTTCTGAATGGATACCCAGTTTCATGAAACTGTACTCAAATTTTACTCACTTTGTGGCTACACTAAAATTGGGGATGAAACAGGGCTTACAGGGTCAAACTAGGGCTCAAAGATAAGATGACTTTATGGATTACTCTAATAGTCTGCCCCTGTAGTTGGACGATTGAGGACAATTTAAATGCCCATTATCATGTACTGGGCTCATGTACAGGTTGGGAATTGTATGGGTTCTTGGGATTTTTTTTGAACCAAAAAGCTACCTATTAATGAATATCAGTTTATTTTTCTCAAGGAGTCAGTCTTTTTCATCTTAAGGTTATGGGCTAGTTACAGTTTTTTAGAGTTTTTCCCCCCCCCCCCCCAAATGAATGGCCTTTATGATTATTTCATATACAAGTGTCCATAATCAATTACTACCACTTTGATTCATCAAGACCCACTATTCAAGTAACCACATAATGCAACTCTAATGGGCTAATTTGTAACTTGATTACAACTCCAAGGCAGGTCCTGTATCCTGTTACGAGAAACTTTAATTTTCCCAGCTTTTATAATGCAATTCACTTAGCTCTGCAAAACGAATAAAGGGAAGAACAAAAGCATTACACATATTAGTTTGACACAATTCTCAGCACATTAAAACCAAGACAAGCTGACAATATTGTTATTAACTGAGCCAGGAATATGTTGTCTTTAAGCACTTCCATTTAGTCTTACTCGTCAGAGATGTACCCATTCCTGTGTGACAATTGGAAAAGTATGACTACCGGCTCCCCAGTCTCAACAATCTATCTATGGAGGAAAGACAGTTAGTTGTTAGTTAGTTAGTTTGCTTGTTTGTTTGTTTTGTTTTTTTGGCGTATTGAGATCTCTCAAACCACTTGAAACTGTTGGTAAGCCCTGGATGAGTCCATGCATCACTTAGTTTCATAATGTTGGGAACTACAGAGAAAAAGCTATTGAATATTGAACAAGTTTTTCACTGAAATTCATTTAAATCAGACTTAAAAACTGTAGGCGAATTTGGGAAAGCTCTTGGTATTGTTGGAAAGCTATTAGTGAGTAAAGATATAATGAAGGTGATTTGGAAATTTTTAGACTTAAGACATAAAAGATATTGAATTTTGAGTAATTTTTATATCATTAGAAATCAAATTAAATTACAATTAAATTGACTAACACATGTATTTAATTAATTTTAGACTAAAATTTTAATTATGAACTTTTGAAAAACAGAGAATTAACTAAATACTAATATCCTTTTTAAATAGTATTTAAAAAGGATAAACTAGTTTGGTAGTCAGTTCACACTTGGTTCAACAGCACAGACTGCACTTATACATGCTTAAATTTGGCTTTTAACTGCGTCAATATAATTAATACTTATATGCAGGAAGCAATACATGGATAAAGTACTAGTAACTAGTTCTCAGTCCTGGTACATCAATATATATATAAATGTTGGCTGCCATTTGTAGGCCAACAGAACAAATGCCCATTGTATCCAAAAAGAAACCCAATTCTTTTGATTTTTTTCAAACCAAAAACGTTTCAAATCTGTAACCATGGCATGTTTATTTAACTGCATTTTCTAGTTTCACTCATTTGGTTAACTCGCTACGGTTAATGGCCAACTTCAGACCCAGCTGCAATAATCTCTTGCTTTATTTATTAGGGGTTCAATTGATGATTACCGTTGCCAATTTATGGTCCTTGATAATTAAACTGTGCCAGGTCAAAAATCGTAGATAACTGGGACACGGACAATTACATGCATTGATCCTCATTAATAACAACAATCTTTAACTCCATTTTCATTAAACCCGATTAATCTAGCATGCATTGAAGATGATCAATATCCTACATATATATATAATTTTTAAAATTTAATTTCCCCCCCCCCAATGGATATCTAGATACACAAGCAGACATTAGTGTTTTGTTTATTATTTTGGTGGTGAATTTTCATCATTTTGTGAGAAATATATTGGAAAAAGTAATATTCTGTGAGAAATTCCTTGTCTTTTTTTTAAGAAAATCGTCAAAAAAAATTTAAATCGCCAAAATTCGACACAATTGCCTACAATAGAAAATGGTGCTTAAGATTTTTCAGTTTCATATTTTGAATATGTCAATTTTGGCTAACTAGACTTATGCATGATTGTCACTTCAGCAACATCACAAAAGTGAATAAAAAAACACTGAGCTGCAGAAGTGTGTGATGCTTGGTTGATCTAATTAGTTCAGACCCATTTCACTAATTTTTATTAATTCAATAAAACTTTAATTTAAAGTAAATTTATGTATTCATGTTAAAGAATACATACATATATATAACACATGTATTTATATACATTATATATACATATGTATACACACACACATGTAGTGTGGTGCAGATCAACATGATTATACCAACTAATTAGTTAAGTACAGTTACTAGAAAGATGATCATGTGCATTAGTGGTGAGGTCATCAGATTCAGGTGATTACAAATAAAATTATACAAATCCGATTATATTCTGGCAAATTTTTTTGAGAGAAGTAAGAATTTAGCCTGTTGAAACCAGTCATGATCTCATGTGTCTGCAGCAGCTTGATCTATATGACTATTATACTTACTATATTATGATCAGTTTTGTGTGAGTTTTTCAACCAGAAGCTGGGGCTGCTGATCAGCAGCAGGTCTAATAGCAAATGTCTGGCTTCATGGGTTCAAGCTTGCTAGCTAGCTCATGCTGGATCATCAATCGATTGCAGTTAACATGCTAATTACCAGCTGCTGCTAGTTGGGGATTCTATAGATCTGCATATATATATATATACATACATACTTAGTGTAAATTACCACATTATATATCAGTATACCAGAGGTGTGGAAGAAGATACGTAGAAGTAGCGATCAGGATAGTATCATATGCAGTATTATACGCGTATAATAACAATGATAAAGTCGGAGAGTATTACACCGGAGGTAAGGATTTGAGTTTCTTGCAAGAATTGCACAAGATCATTTGGATCTGCACGGTGGGATGACCCGATGATGCAGATCTCGACTGCTGATCAGTACCAACTTGATCGGTTGACAGCTGCTGCTGCTCCTGTACTCGGGCATTGTTATACAGGAGGGAATCGGCATAACTCATTCTCTCGCTCTGCACAAAGACAACAAATTCAGGCAATGTGACTACTCATCACCAATTAGCTGGACATCTTTCCATCAACAGGTTGCCGTGATCACAGGTTGTGTAGCTTTTCATTATGTTTTTTCAAGTAGCTGTGCTCAGTCAATCTCACAGCTCTACTGGTCAAGCATTCACCAATTGCAGGAACTCTCAGAGCTCTACCGTCAAGCATTCACCAATCTCAGGAGCTCTTAGAGCTCTCTCAGAGTCCTAGCCGTCAAGCATTCACCAATATTGCAGGAGCTCTGAGAGTTCTGAGGCGAAGTATTACTCACCCACAATGACATCTATCTTTCTTTTTTGGGGGATGAGAACATGTGTTTTCAGAGGTCCTAACATGATTAATTACATATTTTCATCACAGTTACAGACATTCTCCAATGGAAAGCGACTGTCCCCGCAGCAAGAGGAAACAAGGCCCTATATCTATGTCCTTGGCTTTCCATTAGGTTGCCGTGTGTGCTGCTGGGTGTAACTGTGATGATCACAGGCGGAGCCTAATGCAAAGAAACCCTTATTAATTAGCTGAAGTTGGGACTGATCGGAGTGTGAGAGTAATTGTTACTGCAATTAGGGACCTGGATAAGAAGGTTGAGCTGATGGTTCTCGGCAATCAGATCTTGGCAACGTTGTCTCAGGATGTCGCAGTCGGAGTCAGTGGCCTTGGCTTTGCCGCGAGCACGTCGGTTCTGGAACCAGATGTCAACTTGCCTTGGTTGGACCCCCAGTTCTCTAGCCAGATCTGCTTTCTGGTAACAATTGGGCCGTTGAAGTGTCTGGAAAGTGTGTTCGAGCAGCCTTACCTGCGGTTTTGTGAACCTCAGCTTCTGGCTTGACCCTGCAACAACGTCTCACTCATGAAACAAAACTACAAGCTGTCAACAGTACTAGAGATCATCACCATGATTATATATATTCCTCCTACAAACATGATGGCAGGAACTCCGTCTCTCCGGTGACTTTCTCTACAAGTTATGAAAGGAAGATGGTTCTGATTCAGAAGATGGATAATACAGATCATCTACCTTCTTCCTCATCATTCATGTCGCGCGGGCAGCTTCCGTCAGAACCACCACGATGCACATGATCATGGCAATGGAGTACCCTTCTGAATTCGACTCCGCGTTGAATCTCGGACGATGCAGCAGCTGAATACGGAGACTCTCTGCCGCCGCAGAGACACCCTTCTGCTCCATCTGTTTGTCGAGCGTTTAGGGCCTTGCGAGGGAGCAAACGATCATGTTCAAAGACGGTCAAAACCGATCACACGTGTTGCTATGCAGATCATCCCATTACATGATTGACATCCTGTGAAAGATGCAAGCTCTTGCATGCAGAACTAGCTAGTCTTCCATCTCAAGATCGATAATTATATCTTCAGACCCATGTCATAAAGATCACTATATCCTTGGAGATCAAGCATCTATTACAAGTCGACAAAGTGTACATACAACGATTTCAGCAAGATTCTGAACTTGGGTTTCAAGGTGTAGATCGATCACAGGCATTTACCAAGCTGTTGATGGTGGTGAAGATGTTGTTATATCTATCCGCCATTGATGCAGCTGCGAGAAGAAGCGGCCTTGGTACAAATGTCGAAGTGTTGTCGTCGAACACGTTGTTCTTTGAGTCGATGATGCTGCAATGAATGGGTCCTGCCTGTGACGTCTTGATTTGCAAGATCAACTCCTCGATCGCGAGACGATCTCACTAGCTAGGGATTCTGAACCTCCACTATATTATTCTAGAGTAGTTTGCAGCAGAGTGTCGAGAAGTAGCTAGGTCTTCATGAATGATTTCTGTATAATATACCATTCATGGTTGGGACTCTTGATCTATCGCAAGCCGCGGGTCTTGCTGCACTCTCGCGTCAACAGCTAAACTGAGACTTTCTGCACAAATATATATAGTTCACGACTGCAAGGACAATAATACCATATGCATGCAGCTGATCTGCATCACTGGGAACAGCCCTGGATGAAACAGGAAGAACACAGTCAACCGCTGTTCACCACCACTAGGTAACAAAAAGCTTCAAAACGAGCTGAGGAGCTAAGGCAAATATGAAGCTCTTAACACACATGACATACATGCGACGAGCTCATCTACTGCTGCTGCTCACGCACAAGAAGAAGCCTACAACAACTACATGTCTAGTGCAAAAGCTGGCAGCGTGCATGCAAGAACTTGCTTATAGCTGCAAGCAGCTGGAGAACACATGGAATCCTAAAGCTGCCCGTCAGAATCTGAAGAAAGGAAGGGGTTTGAAAAGCAATCACTGATCAAACAGTGAAGCTGGAATGAAATTTCCTCAACACAAAAAGACTCGAGCTGGAATGGAGCTTTATCTTATTTCGGAAGAAGGACTAAATGTTTAAAAAGTCCAAAAGGAAAAAAGAAGCAAACCAAAAGCAACCAACCCAAGAGCTGCTGAGTGAAAGTTCTGCAACAAAACTGATTTAGAAATTTGAGGAAGACTAAAATAATATTCAAAGGAACGATGATGCCATGATGATTGCATTGCATGTAATGCAGATAGAAAGATTAGAAGTCCTGGAAACTATTTTTCAGGAAAGATGCATGATCACAACAAGCAGCAGCAGCAGTTGTTGTCAACTCAGATCAGTTTGGAACACACGAGCTTACAAGCCCAAAAGAAGCTGGCCCCTGGGTACTCAAAAAAACAAAACAAAACAAAAAGCACTGACAAAAGCTGCTGCAGGTGCAGACACACAAACAGTAGCAGCAGCAGCAGAAGCAGCAGCTAGGGGGCCACCAATGATTGGAAGAAGCAAAGGCAAAGGGGGAAAAGAAAGGAAGTGCAGAGAAGGGATGAACCCCCGGGAACTGTTGAGGAGGCAATGATAAAGACCAGAGCTATAAGAGTGATGAGAAGTGTTAGGTTTACTAGGCTTACAGTGCATGCTTTTATAGGTCCTGCAATGTAGCTAGCTTGTACTAACCTCCCCCCTCTCCTCTCCCCACACCCCATTTTCAAGCACCCAATTCACGAGGATGGCATTGAAGTTAGGGGCCAGTTATGAATCAATTACAGGGTCAGGATCACAGTAACATCATCCCCCCATCTTTCAATGCCTTTTTCTTTTTTTGGGGGTCAATTTTATGATGTAGCCAAAGTGGTGATGATTCACAGGAAGATTTAGTCAGATTTGGCTACAAGCTAAAATATGAAACTATATTTTTTAATCTTCTATATTTTTGGCTACCTACTTGAACCACGTATAAAAAACATGGCGATTTTTCTGAAATTTATATAAAATTATAGCTATTGAAAATCTGGAAAAGCTCTTGATTTTAACAATTTTTATTTTTAGTATAGCATTTTACCTATACATATATAGCCAGTGAAGAAAAAGGTTACCTTCCTTCATCAAACCCCCCCCCCCCCTTTGAATTACCAAACTGACTTGGTGGCTCAGGCCCTAGAGGTGGGTGCCCTAGAGGGCAGGGAAGGTTCAAGAAACTGAAGCTCTCAGGGCTCTCAATATCAAGCTCTCAATGTCATTTGCTGGTGGTGTTAAATGGGGATGGGTACACTCTGTGTTATTGGCAATCATTTTGGTAAAACAGATGTAAGGGAGAGTTGGGGTCGGAGAGGGGGGGAAGGGGGGAGGAGTGGAGTACATTGATTAATTCTTATTACAAGAGGGGCAGGACAAGGAGAGTAATTAGCTCTAATTATACTGTGACCCATCACCTTATTTATACAGGACACCAGCTTCCAAACCCCTAAATTCTAATCATATACACCCTTTCCTTCCGTGCATCCATCACAACTCTATTGACAATTTTTTTCGCCACCCACTTGCAAATTTCCCAATAATTGGCTCGAGCTGAACCATGCCAAATTAAAATGCTATTGAACTTACTTTTTTGAAAAAATATTGATTTATCATTTTGGATTTATTCAAAGTGCTAGCAAGTTAAAACCCATTTTCAGAGATAAATTATGTAAGATCTGGGAAGCTAATTTATTACCATACCTGCTACTAATGTTCAGCACAAAATAATTCTCAAGAGGTCTTGGCGAAAAAAATTATTGATGTTTGTTGAGAGTCAACCTCCCAACTTGTGAAAATTTGTTTATTGTCCTAACCATTGGGTTAGTATTACAAGTAAGTACACAGCTCAAGGTTTTTTTTTTGCATATTTATTCCTCAACTGTAGGAATTCTGAAAATTTTAATTGCCAAACCTCATTTTTAAAATAATTAAATATTCAGCAAAGGGTGCCAATTATCAGTTCTAGGGTTTTAACAATCAACTATGGCCTCAGCTGATCTAAGAGGTTTGAAACAGAATGAATAGTCAAGGGCCTTTGAGGCAACCTTTTTGTTTTTGGTGGCGAATTCTCGCCATTTAGTGAAATGTTTTTTCAAACGGATTACATTCTGTCAAATATTTCCCTTTTTCAACAAGAGCCATTCGAAGGTATTGGTTAATGCACTCCCCCATGTGCACTACCCATTCACAAGAAAACAAGAATTTTTCGAAAACATACAAGTTAAATGTGAATACATAATTTATATTTTTGTGCTTACAAAAGAATGCTTGTTAGTTCAAAAGCATGATGCTTTCATTCAGCAATTTTTTTTTAACATTGGAAATCTCACATACATCATGGTACCATAAGTTTGCTCAACATCATGAGAGGTGCCATTGTCAAATTTGAGTGCAATATTTTCCAAATGCCTCAATTGTAAATCAACCAATTTTTAGGAAGGTTGTTGAAGTTGAAAATGCTTCTATTGATGCTATAAGTTAATGCATAATAAGTGTGAAGTGAGGTACAACTCCAATTTGGGAAATTTTCACAATTAGTTCTTGGTATGGCTTTGTGCTTCAGCTACATGATTATAAAGAAAATATATATTAAAAATTTGAGACATTAAGAAAAAATTGTAAAGTGACCCTACCTTTGAGTCCTCCTTTCACCCCTTACCCCTATTTTAACTTCAAACCTTGCTAGTTACAAAGTGAAAGAATTTTATTAAATCAAGGGTGAAACTTAATTAATGCATGGGATTTGAAATAATTATGAAAACAATAAGCTCAGTAGTAGGCCTAGCAGTGAAAGTGTTCAAGAAAAAAAAGATAGGGTTAGATTACCACAAGATCCAGTGGAATATGAATTTCATGTTACCTTCACTCCTTATTTAAATGCAATGTAATTTTTACTATTTGTTTTCTAATATCACCCCCCTTCATGACCAACTCAAGGTATTAATATTGTCTTTCCTTCACTTTATGGATATACCTATTCAAATGAAAAGTTACTTCAACAAAAAATTTGTTCAAAGTTGCTAGAGATTGTAGTGTAGGCTATATAGTGTAAGCCATGTGAAGCTGGAGCCAAGTGCAAATATGATTTTGGCAATGCTCTTGCTCACAGGCCTCATGGGGCATAAAAATGGATGCAAGAATCGGCGAAAATTGGAAGGAGGAGGAAGAATTTGAGCTTTACATTATTTTTGTAAAGCCCAACATGAAAACAAAATGCTTGCTTATGAGGCAAAGGAATAGTTGTAAACTAAAATATGCCCTCTAGTTACACATTTGCCATATTTCTACACATTGATTCAAAGTGAGTAGCCAGGATATAAAAAGATTTTAATATTTTTTTACTTTCATATCTGGTCTGTAGCCAAATGTGGCTAAACCTCCTTGTGGATGATCACCAGTGTGACAACATCAAAAAATTGAATGCAAAAAAAATTTTAAAAATAAAATTAAATAAAATTAAAATTAATGAAAATTAAACCCTGCTTTGAGGAGAAGCCCACAGTATATATTCTTATTACAAGTCTTTTAGATTAGTCTGCTCAGTAAAAAATTCAATGTGAGCAATGTTAAAAACTCAAGAGCTGCCAGCTTTGAAATAGACAAAGCAATTGCAAGGTTGAACAATTTCTTGTATTTTGGAGAAATTAACTTGAACTTACAATATAATATATCATACAGCAAATCTAAGTTCTGGTGTTTTTGAGTTGGGTAGGAGAAAAATGGAATGTGATCCTTAAAGGGAGCCATTTAATACCAGGACCTAGGAAATGGGCTTTTTAGTCTGAATGGTGAAGTGGATTGCATTATTCATTGGGCCACAGATCTTGTTGTCATAAGGGTCTGGGTGTTAAAGGATGGACCAGCAACACCCATCATCAACATACATGATGCAACTTCAATTAAAGAGGCTTCTCCTCTCATCAGTGATTTCAAACCCTTCAGTAAATGAGATTTAAATCAAGTATGTTCCAGTGCTTCCAACTTTTGACTCCACAAGTTTAATAATAATAACTCATCCACAATTATATATCACCGCAGGCCAGCTCCCACAAGACTGAAAATTGTACTGTCACAAAACCCCATTTCCACACATGTTAATCTGATACAAACAAGCACCTGGAAAGGGAAAAAACCATCTTCATCTCTTCATGGATGTGTGAAGTGTCAAATTGATTATGCCAATTTGAACATGAATTGCTGGACATGTAGGAAGCTTATATGGTTTGATCATGGTCAGCAAAGTTCTGTTACTGATGAATGTCCAAAGACTGAAACAATTCCACCACTTGCAAGGCCAACAAGCTCCCTTCTCCACAACCATACATGAAGCAGCAGAGGTCTAGTGTTTTAAAACTGGCAATCAGGTACATCCCTCCCATTTCTTTTTCAAATCTCCGTTGCTGTTAGATGTCCATAGTCCATACAGCACATCATGATGGTAGTAGAAGGAAAAATTATCAAGCCTGTTCCCAGGGTATGCAAAGGCATAAGCCATCACTCTATCAACTGCAAAGGTGCTATTGCTTAAGAAATCCGTGAGAATCCCCTGAAAAAGCCTAAAGCCTAAACCCACATTCTGCAAGCAAAAATTGATTCACAAAACAATATAGACACCTACAAAATTGAACTCTTCTCGTATTTACCACCTCCCTTCAACATGATGTGTATGAGCTTGAAAGATAACAACCTGATCCATCAGGCCAGAAGGATGTAGGGTCAGAAGGTCTGACGTTTGTGTACAGATTCAATCAATCTAGATCTGTACATTTTTTTGCTCAAGGCTTTGAAGTTCCTCACAGCTTCTGATTGACCTAATGTTCTCATCAGACTCAGCTCTTACCCAACATACTATCATGCAATTCAAGAAAAGTGGAAAGCTCTGACACATTGCCATCTTGGCCAGGTAGCTTCCTTTCAGAGGTTTCCAGGTCCAGACACAATCAAGTTTGCAAGTTTGCAAGAAATCTCCCTGCAACCAACCCTGCACCAGTAAGAGCAAAAGCCCAACAAAGTGACTCAGATTAAACTGCTTCAAGCTTATTGAGAGAGCTTGACTGTGTGAAGTTAGGCAACAAGGATTTGGTAGTCAACTAAGCTTCATGAATCACCAATGTGCCCATCTGTTTAACCCATAGCGCAGAATGCAAAATTATATGTAGACAAGATTCTTCACACGTGTATGCATTTACAACATCAATCAAATTCTTCAATTGTAACTCGAGATTCTCCACCCATGTATATGCATTCACAACATCAACAAATTCTTCTATCACTGTTCCTTCATCCAAAATTTCCACCAATCAGTCCACACAGTGCTGCAACAATTTGCAATACATGTATTTCCACTGCTTATAGGATTGAAACCAGTGTTCTTTTTTCTCAAAATTGTGAGGGACGTGGGTTGGTGATCATCCAAGAGAAGACTTGGCCAAATTTTGCTGCAGCTTAGAGAGGAAAGTAGAAAAGTTTTGGAATCATGCTATATGTTGGCAACATGCTAGAACCTACTGTGTAAATATGGTGAATTCAAAGAAACATTCCTCATAATGTGATGACAATGTGCCATTTTTTGCCCAAAAAAAAGTCTTTGTACCTGTTGCAACAGCTTTGCTTTTGGTTGCCAGGATGTGAAATTTCACCAAAAACATCAACACTACTTGAAAGGTTGTATAATGTTTTAGCATCAAACATATTTATGAGTGTTGTTTTAGTTTCTCATGGATCAAAAACATGATTAGGCAAGCAATTTGATTCGGATTTTGCTTCTATCAATTCAATTCAATTCAGTTCAAGTTGCATGCAATGTCATTCAATATTTTCATTTCAAATAGAATTCAATTTCCACAAAATCAATTCAATTTTTTCCATCTGCTGATAATAGTCACTGTAGTGCACCACTGCACAGAACCCAAGTTTGATTAGGCAAGCAATGTGATGCAGTTTTTTTGCTTCCATTCTTTGTTGGCTCAAACATCATCACCATGGGATGCCCTTCCTTTGAACTCAAGAGAAGGGACAGCAGATTAGGAGATACTAAAAGTTAACAAATTCAGGATCAACTGAAGAGTTGAACATGATCATCAAGTAGGACACATAAATACAAATTGGAAGTTGCACTAATATTATTCTACGAATGCCAAGTGGCATTCCTTAGGGTCTCCTCTTCTTAATCAATCTTTTAAGTCATGTCAATAAGATTCATTATTCTAAATGTTAAGATTGACATGAAATTTTGATTCCACTCAGGAACTTGAAATAAATGCACAAAGTGTTAAAAGTCTTGGGGAAAAGCTCTTCCCTAACATGCCATTACAAGGAAGTCACATTCCCCATGAAAAGTTGTCAAATGCTGGGGAGAGACAAGACTTGAATATATATAAAGTGGGTTGGAGGTGTAAATCATTTGAAATGGGGTACTACATAGAAATTCAACCTAGGTATTCTTAATGGCAATGGAAGGCTCTTGATTTAAGACATAAAATAATGAAGTTGCATGTTTGAAACAATGAGATATCAAGCTTTTAGTCATGCAGCTTTTGAGGTAGATTGGACATTCTTGAAGGTGAGATTCACCTTCTTGATTCACCTCAAGGGAATCTTGGTTTGGGGATCTTGTGATAATGTGGGGCTCATGAAGACATATACCCTAGTACCTTGGTGGCTTCAACACAAATTATATTTTTTTAGAAAAGTTTCAAAAATTATTTTTCTCGAAGACCAAATTTTTGTGAAGGAAAATCAAGGATGTTTTGAAATGGTTTGGAATTTTTCATTTTTCTGAATGCAGTCTTCTAAATAAATAAAATTTTCAGCAGACATGTGCCGCCCTTGTGCTACAATATATATAGTTGTAGATGTAGTGCGATGGGCCCCTCTCCCCACCTCCCCCACAAGGGTTGAATTGTTATTGAATATGGCAAGAATCTAATGAATCTTGGCACAAATTATTCTCATGCCACCTTAAATCCCTTTTTTGTGACAAACAAATACCCTAGTACCTTGGCCAATTTGACACTAATTATATTATTTTCGGAATTGTTTAAATTTTCAAAAATTATTTCTTCCAAATCAAAAAATATTGTGAAAGATAATAATGAGTATTTAAAAATATTCCAATTTTTGAAATGAAAATTTCAAAATTAATTAATTAATTATTCAACAGACATGTGTTGAAATGGCCAAGGTACTATGGGTGCCTTTTCCAGAAGCAATCTTTCCTCTTGGGTAATAGTTTGTTGTGGGATCCATGGTAACAACTGGAAGGATTATCCTATCTTCGAGAAATTAATTATTAAAATGCCCATTTGTATTTGGGCAAGTTCAAAATTTTGATTTACATACATCTCAATCTTGAACCATGCATTTATTCTTTCATATATAGATTTTTATGCAATCAAAATTGTTGTGGTTTGTTAATTTATTTTATTTTATTGAATGGTACATTTTCACCACACAAATGAATAATACAAAAACCCTATTTGTACACTTTTAGTTTTATATGCTTAAAGAAAAATTGCAAGTGAGTTGGGATTTAATTAAATCGCCACATTTTTTCAAATAAATCTTCATACTTTCTTTAATCCACCTACTGATTTTAACCTAAAATGAGCAAGATTATCAAATAACATTTACCGCACCATGCACAATTGGCATGTTTGCCAACATGAATGGTGGAATTCCAAATCCAACAAGAATTAGATTGGTTGATTACTTGTTGAACATTAAAAGGCCAAGGTAGAAACCTCCAATGCGTTTCCCAACTACCACCACCTCAATGGTCATTAAATTGCATAGTTGATCATTGGTTGAAGAGGTAAATCTTGTAACGTAATTGTTATCACATGCATTAAAGGCATCATGCACTAACAATTCAGTCAAAAATATTGTCATGTTAAACTCATAATTAATAATGTCTTATTTATGTTTATTATGTCCAAAGTTAGCCATCCTTCATTCTTGCAATGTGCGGATATCAAACAAAATATTTTATTGAATTATTATGACTAGTGGATCATGTTTTGACTATTTTGATCTTAACCTTCATCCTAACTCTAGAAACTAATCTAAGTAATTAGTTTTGTTGAACATGTTACATTTTAATTAAACTCAAGTCTAATTTAAAAGGTGCTTACATCCACCCACCAAACTTCACAAAGCTAAACAAATCAAACAACTCACAATGAAAATAACAAAAATAGTTTACTAATCAAACAACAATATATCAATCTCATTGTCGTAAAACAATCAAAAAAACAATACTAATGATCAAATCAAAAAAATCTTCGTAATAGTGTACAACCTAAACCTTAATACAACAACTAATCCTTATGTTTGGGCAAATCAAGAAACAAATAAAACTTACTGGTTTGAATTGGAGCCTAGTAGCCTAGGCATTAATCACACTAAGGTCGATTTATAACCCATCAAGCTCACTACAATAATTAACACAAATGGGAAAGCAGTTTGTAACCTTTCACTTTGAATTTCCCACTACATAATAAGCATAGATTACCGAAGATCAACCCAAGAACATGTGTTCAGTTTAGTTTGCAAGCCAATGGCACACTATTTGGTAAACCTTTCACCCATTTTTTTGGGTCAAATTTTCACAATTTTTAAACCTAAAAAAATGATCTTGACATAACCAAAGGACTTTTGTTTTCAAAATGGCCTTAATTCATAAAATTCCCCCCACCCCCACTCCCTCCAAAGAAAGACATTAAATATCTATAACAAGTTCAAACATGTAACCAAAATTTGGATTTTTTTAAAAAATATTTATTATCTAATATATAACCAAAATTGGCTATGAACAAGTGTTGATGATCACTAGTTATAGATTGATTCTATCACACATGGTAATTAAGCAACTAACATACATTATTGCCCCCCACTTTGAAGGTCAACAATCATTAATTTAATATATCAAACTATTGCAAAATTGATGTGGCTTTCCACATTTGTTGATCGTGTGGCTTTTTACATAGTATGTGTTTGAGGAGAAGTGTTTACTCACACAAGATTATTCATAGTTCATTATGCACTTCATAGCTTCACTTAATCCTTTGGAAAAATCCACAATTTAAAAAAAAATCATCTTGAAATCAATTCAAGTTTTATTTCAAGCATGCACGTGTCTCTCCTTTCCAAAAACTTCATGGCACAAAGGGTAAACCCATCTTTGGGTGGTACCATTAAAAACATCACACCTTCATTTTATTTCCTAATCATTACATTTTTTTTTAGAAATCAAGAACCTAATGATGTTTTTTTTTCCTTGAGCACAAGTGAAACATGTTTTGGAATTTTTCTTGGGAAGTCAAATTTGAAGGTATTTTTTATGATAATTTATTTGATTTTTTATTAGATAATTAATTGAACAAATATAATTTTGTTATGGCATGAATTTTCAAAGTTCATGAACTTATCTTAAAGGGGTCATGACAATTCGAAAGACAAATTTGTAATGATTTTCACCTTTTGTATTCCTATCAAAATTTGAGTTCAATATATTTTTACATGCAACATGGATAAACATGAGAAAAAAAACAATCTATAGATTTGAAAACATTTCAAGGGAAGGACCTAGGAATATTATTTGGCCAATTTTAGTTCTTTAACCATTCTTTGAGATGGTTCCTAATAGTACCATCTAGGAATAGGCTTGACCCAAACAATGTGAAAATTTAATTTCATATGAGGTTGTAATAAATTTCCAAAGGAAATTTCAAATTACAATGTCCATATTTGAAATCCAAATTTTATTCATAATTCATTAAAAATCACATATCATTTTAAAACCATGAACTTTTTGTGATTTTAAATCAATCTATGTTTAATTATAGGACAAATTTGTCCACTCCAAATTTTAATTAGTCAACTATGTCCTAACATTCACCTACTAATTAATACCCCATTTGTTCATCAATATTTTTTGTTTGAAATTAGGTGTTCACCCCGTTCATTAGACAAAATTTGTGAAAATAGGTTTTTCTAGTCACTTCAAATGCAAATATGATACAAGGAACCATTCTAGGATGTAACCATTGTTTAATTTTCATTGTGGTAAGTGGTTATTTAAGTTAATGTTGAAATTTTTGGATGAACTTATATGACAATATTTTTTATGTATTGTGGGAACATTTGACAAATTTTGAAATGAATATACTAAGTATGGAATATCCAAAACAACTTTTAAACAATGTAACCAATGATTTTTGTTGCAAAAAATATTTTTTAAAAGATGTGAAATGATTTTAAATGACAATTTTATAAGAAAAATTTTATGTAAACATTTACATTATAGTATAATGCAACATCTTTTTGGGTCAAAAAACTAAAACACTATAAAAGTTGATTTGGAAATCACAATTTTAAACATACTCTACAAAATATTCCATTATTAAAAATTGTTAGTGATTTCATCCTCATCTTGAAAATTAAAAAATATATCAAGTTGATTTTGAAATCACAATTTTAAGCATATTCTACAAACTATTCTATTATTAAAGATTGTTAAGGACTTAGTCTTTGTCTTGGATTGGCTCCTTATATCCTCTTTTGACCCCTCCACAATATTTTCTTTAACAACTTGAATGAAAATATGTGCATGAATTTTTATTATGGATGAAACTCAATCAACATGGATGGAATTTGATTTCAATATAAAATATAAATGTTGAAACTTGGGGGTTCACATGTCCAAGTTTAAACTCCAAACCTTGTGAACCAAGTTTGAGTGAAGAAGTTTAAAAAATAGCAATGTTGGGCGAGTATCACAGATACCCCAGGGCATGACCTAGGCATCACCCGAGCATCCTAGTTTGATGCCCTCAAGGTATCACCATGAGTGATACCCTAATTGAAAACTAAACTACTAGTTCTCACTTCTGTCAGAACTAGATGTGAGAACCAATTTTTTTTTTAAAAACAAAAGAAATTTGTGAATTGGGTAAGGTCTAACCCCTTACCCGAATCAGGGTCTCAGGGTTTAGCCGCCATCAAAAATTAGTACAAGAAAGCAATGAGAAAGAAGTTATGAACATCAAACTTACCTTTGTTTTTATGCAGAATGGAACAACGTTTTACTTTCTAGATCTTGTTGATCATTCATGGACCATGGGTTTGAACTTTGGAGGTATGGTGTTAAGTCAGCTTAATTTAATTAAGGCTAAAGAAAAGACATTTTCACCACCAGAGCCAATCAAAATTTGCCTATCAAATCTAATTTGCTTTGGGAGATGGTAGATCCAAAAAGGGTTAATATTTGGTGGTAGGTACTTATTAATGTAGGTTAGGTTAGATGGTAATGGTGTTTGGAGAGTTTATTTTAAATGATGATTTGTTTTATAAATCTTTCAAAAACCTTGAACCAAAGGTCCTTTGATTTTGAATTTTTTCAAAAAGCCAAAGTTGTCGTTAAAAAATAAAATAAAATAAATATTATTTATTTTTATTTTTATTTTTAATTTAAAAATATAAAGTAATACCTGGTTTGTGAAAATTGACAAAGGATAACTAGTTGTTCTCAAATTTTCGAGAACCAACATTGTGAAAATTAGTTTTTTTTTTAAAAAAATGTTGATACCTTTGCCCAGTGTAAAAAATTTAGAAATTTTTTTTTGGGGAAAAGTGGATCCTTTTGTAAATTATGTTGTGAAAACCAAACCCAACAGGTATCGTGATACCCACCCAACACTGGAAAAGAACTTGTTGGCTTGATGGTGATGGGAAATTACACTATCACATGCAAATTCATTAGCTCCATGTACACATTGGTAAGAATTGTAATGGTGATGTAGGTAGGAACTTCATGGTGATGGCAACTTCAAGCAAGGAGCTTTGTGGTGATGCCTCCCTCGTGCACTCAAACCCATGTGATTTAGAACTTGCAACCTCCAAGTTGCACAACAAATGGCATGTTGCTTTGCTCATGTTAAATGTTTCAAAAATCATGTTCCAAGAATGACAAACCACTATTGGGTGCTACCAAAAGATGGCTTGTGCATGACCATGGAGCTTGAACATGGTTCTTGGAAACATTAATTAAAATGGAAAATATAAATTAACAAATGGATGAATGATGGATAAATGTAAATGAAAAATGCATATTGTTGTTTTATTAGCATCTTGAAATAGATTTGTTTATTGCAATGAGGATGGAAAATAATTAATTGTCAAAATTAAAAACACATTAAATTTTTATCTGGATGAATGTAAATTTGACAGAAGAATGAAACATGAATAATCAATGAATAATACATGTGTGTTGTTTAATTAACACCATGAAATTGATTTGTTTGTAATTATAGATGGACAATATGAAATGAAATATCATAGACATGAACCAACCATTTTGACTTGTAGCCTTGATTGTTAGTGGGGATGTTAATATTGAAGTATTGAAGAACAATAGGATCAGAGGAGAGATTGCGCAATTACAAGCACATAAGACACACAAGTATGTGAACAATGCTTGGAGTGAGATGTCCAACTCCCCTCCAGCCTTGCTC
>Ga0116229_10001185_pt1 | contig 39922 bp, 25 predicted proteins | sample S1TSphgellanicum_3_FD_87313 | JGI IMG/M metagenome (GOLD analysis project Ga0116229, IMG submission 87313) | Host-associated microbial communities from peat moss isolated from Minnesota, USA - S1T2_Fc - Sphagnum magellanicum MG | ecosystem: Host-associated > Plants > Peat moss > Unclassified...
ATTTTTATTTAAATTTTAAGAAAAGACTTCTAGTGATACCCGGTGGGTATCATGAGAAAAATTAAATGATGATGGAAGGTATTTTTTGAAAAAGGAAGTAAGTGCTCACAGGAACACACATTTTGGGTATTTTAAAATGCCTGCCTCTTGCACATGACATCATATTACACTCTGGAATCATACCTCCAAATACAGCAGAACAAATTTCAGAGGTTTTTAATGGAAGGAATAAATCAACGAAGCAGATTTATGGTATGGGTTTAGGGTTTAGGGCTTTATCGGAGGCCTTAAGGGCTTTGCCTTGTATAGGCCTGATTTTGGAAAAGCCCGTGGCCAAGGGGCTTTGTTGTATGTACAACTTGTCTCTCTTTTTTTTTCCTTCTTTTCCTTTCACGACGATTGGGGAAAATATGAAACAGAAGTGGGGGGCACTTCTTTTTCAAAATGCCCTCTGAAAAGTGAAGTGAAAAATCATATTCATTATAACACCAACGTGCACACGGTACCTTGAAAAAAGGGTTTTATGTACTAGAGAATGAGGCCCTTAAGTTGTGTGTTCCCTAATCCAACACTCCACAAGCAGATTGTCATGTACAAGATAATCCACTGCAGAGTGAACTCATGGGAACACTGCAGAATCAGCCCACCATAGTATCGATAGAATGGGGCCTATTCCATCTCGAAATCACACCATAAGGGCCCTAAATAAGCCTTCCTTTCCTTCAATTTAGCATAGGGAGCAAAGAAATGAGTAAACCACAGCTGATTCTGTCACTTAAAACTGCCTCGAAACCTGTCAAATGGACCTTTACACCAACAACTCAACTGGAATGGAGACACGAGAAATGAGTTTGTACAACAAATTCACAACCTAGAGTGGTGCAGATCATAGCTAGGAAGCTAACTCCTCCTTCATGAACTCACCCAAGAGTTCTAACATTTGGATCAGCCTGCCTTCCCTTTTAATTTGCTGCCCATTTTCAATGTTCTTTGCATTGAGATCTCCAAATTGGAAGGTTACATTATTTTTTCTTTAAAAACTATAATTTCACTTGGATTTTTTTTATGAGTAGGTCGATAATTTGGACATCATAAGTGCCATATTACAACAATTCAGAGAATTTCGAAGAAATGGTCAAATATGGGTAGATCCAACCTGTAGAATTTCCTTTTCCTTTTCCCATTCTAACTTCATTAGTGTCATGTCATATGTCCTTTTTGAGTGGTGAAGCTTCATATCCAACCTTAGGCCACTTGTTGGTTCCCAAACAACCCTTTTTTCAATTGATGAAATTTTACGAAAAGTTTTCAAATTTAAAAAATGAATTGATTTTGAAGGTTCAATTGCTAGAAGTGAGAAAACAAAAAATAAAAGTTGGCAACTCTCTATATTTGGTCTTCTATTTATTGCCAAAATATTAAAAATTTGCTTTTCATATCTGCAAGATTTGGCTAAATCTTCATTGGGATGATTGCTAGTTTTTCTACACCTTCCAATGGATGATGGCCACTTTGGCTACAGATAAAAATTCCTTCAAACATTGGTCCCACATGACCTAAATCTAGCTTTCTTGTCTCATCATCCCTTCTTGATTTCATTCAAATTTCATTTCAAATACTTTTGAGTGTGTAATATTTTGGAATCCAATAGTTGGTTCTATAATCCCATGATGAGACGAATGGTCCTAGATCCTAACTAAAGGTGTAAAAATGTTTGTCAAGAGGGCTTAGGTTTCTATAGGTTAAGAACCAAGCTGGAGATGAAAGATGAATATTTGACCAAATGCATGCAAGCACCCAAAGTTTAAAGTGAACAAGTTTACAAAACAAACTTTGAATGAGATCAAAGAAAGAATGACAATTTGATTGAGTAGAAAGTCTCTAGAGTCTAAACCTATTGCACACGAATACAACTACATAATCAGGTATTGATGCAATAATTTCAGATAATCCTAGGGTGGAGAAGGTGGAAACATGTTATTGCACATCTATGAGTGCCTTATAGCAAGCTAACCTCAATTGCTTAGGGCAATCCTACCTAGTACATGAAGGGTATTCCTATTTTGCCACCACAATGGTGGATTAGGCATTAGGCTTGATGTTCCAATAATTGAGCTGTAAACAAGTCATGGGTGTATATGTGTTAAGGAATGCTCCTCTACTACTACATTGGACATACTGATCATATAAACAAGGCAACAATGTATATTTGTCATGAAGGTTCTTTAGATTTGATGGTACCCATCAAAAGGGTGTATGAATGAGAAAGAAACTAATGATATTTTTGGTATATCAATTAAAATATACAACACTTGGGTACTTATTCTTTACACCCAATGAGTTTACTTTTGTACAAGGGTATATGGGAACTCCAATGCTGAGGCATTTGGTGACAAGGTACAATGAATTGACAGTTGTGGAAAGTGGCATGGGAGTAACTTCAATATTTTTTTGGGTAGTTTTTCAAAATTTCAAGCCCAAGTTTGAATTTTTTTTCCTAACGGTTCCCACTTCTATTTATTTTCAAAAATTCAAAACTAAAAAAAAGAAGTGGTTTAGGAGTTTTCCAGTCATCAGAAGTGAGAAAAAAGGAATGAAAAAATTGTCAGATTTATATACTTGGTTTTCATTGTGTAGCCAAAAATATAAAAGGATGATCGAAGACTTTTTACTTTAAGACACACATACACACACACACACACACACACACAAATATAGCCAGATTTGGCTAAATCTTCCCCAGGGATGATAGCCACTTCTTCTACATCTTCCTATGGCGGATCACCACTTTGGCTACAAACAGTAAGTCCACTAACTTGGTACAAATGCATTATGCATGGCTTAATACATGTCATTATTTTCACATGGAAAGAATCATGACACTTGCATTTGCAGCTTACAAAATGGCACAATAATCTCATGTATCACCTTGCAATCATGAAGAACAAATAAATCATGGTTTATTCAGGCCTACATGCTCCATAAGTTGAAGTGTGACGTACAAATAACAAAGGATGTGAATGGGTTTACGAGGGTCTTGTGCAAGTAAGTACTTGCATGCATGATGCATCCCATTTGTGAGACTTTAGAGTTATCCTTAAAGTTGTACTCACTCCATCCACCCTTTTTTGGAGTATCCTTTTTAATTTGTCGCCTCCTTTTTATTGTTAATTAATAAAAATTAAAAATTTGATCAAACAGCAAAACTCAAAATGAGATTGTTGAATTCTACTATAATTTGTATTTAATGCAAATGTGATAGTAATCATTTTTAGGTTGTTTATCTCAAGATTTATATTGAGAATCACATCTAGGACTAAACTTTTTTTAACATTTGTGAAAATACCAAAAACAATTTAATCTTAAATGTGGCATTCAATGCAAATTAATTAGGCAATTTAATGTTCACTTATTATTTTAACTTCTTTCAAACCTTTTCAAACCTTCAACAAGCAATTTCATCATAATGGGCCAAGGCTTTAACATGTTCAAGGTACGAAGTTTCTTTTGTTTGAAATCAGCTTGTTAACATGCAAACATGATGATTGAGATCACATCCAATGTTCGAATGATATCAATTTTGGAAAACTTATGGAGAACTTGTACAAAGGTTAGATTGAAAGAGGATCCCAAGATATTAGTGTTGAGATATGTCCACAATTCACTCACATGGGTAAGGTTGAAATTTAAGGAAAATGGTCAAATGAAAATTGAGAAAGATATAACTCAAGAAAGTTGCCATTAGAAAAGACAAATGCAAGAAAAGAAAGAATTTGAAAAATTTGCAATTTATCAAAGACAATGGATGGATGGATGGGTGAATGAAGGCTATGACAAATAAGACTTGATTTTAAGTTGAAATTTAGGAAAGAAAATAGATGAAACAAATGTTGAAAAAACTTGGGGAGGTTTAAATTCATGGATGACATCAATTGGTGGATTAAATGCAAGTTGGGAAAAATAGCATCAAAGAGTTTGCTGAAACCCAACAATCACTATGGCTGAGATGAAGGCTGAAAAATAAAGGATTTGAGAAAGTTGGAATGCCAAAAGACTTCGGATGAAATGGAAGTTAGAGAAAACAAGATTTAGGATAGTTGAAACTTGAAAAAGACAAATGGATCATAAAATGAATGTTCAGGAAAAGAAAATGTAAGAAAATGTTGAAATTTGGAAAAGACCATGGATGAATGAAGGATGCAGAAGATGAAATCCACAAAGTTGTTTTTTTTTTTTTTTAACATAGATGAAAATGTAAGCAATGAATGATGAAAAAATGATGAAATTTGACATTCTATGTCATATGCACAAATCAAAATGTCAAAGAAAGTTTAACCCAAAAATGAAGATTAAGGGAGTTCCTTTTCTCAAAACAAGTGGCAATGAACAAAATTAATGAATATGGCCAAACTTGTGTACAATATAGCTTGAAGATAAAACTATATTTAAGTTGTAAATATTTTATGCATGTTGTTGGAATATAATATGAAGAACCATAAGTTACCACCTTTATTATGCCCTTTTTTGATAAGGATGTCAATGTTAATCATCATTTCAAAATTTGGTATTTAGTCATCACATGTGGTAAAATCATGATGTTGAGTATTTACTTGAACAATGACAAACCATAACTACTTGGTTTGGCAAGGGGTTCAAATATAGTTAGTTATTGTTTTCACAAAAGCCATTGGAGTCTTGGTTCAATGATTTTGTTGTTATCCTTTGAATTTCAAATGTCAAGGATTTAGTTTTTTGGGCCAAATGTGGCTATTGGTGAAAAACGATTAAAGGCAACAAGTCGATAAGCAAATTAAGGAGAGTGGAGAACATCAAGAAAGAGTGTGAAAATGATGAACAAATTTTGCATGCATAAAGTTGAATTTGATTTCAAAAAATTCAACATGATTGTGAGGATTTGTTTAGTTTTGGACATTGTATAATTTGAATTTCTTTGACCTTGGAATGTACAAAGTATGTGTGTGAATGTGTTTATTGCATAGCTCAAGTCTTGAAATTTCTTTTGTGGTTTAGAATGAGTTATAAAGAAAGTGACCATGTTTATCAACATGTGTAAGTATAATAACATGCCAATGCTACAAATGTAACCATTGTGTAATTTTGCATGTCTTAGGGTCAAAAATTAGATCAATGTTGAAAATATTTAAACAACAAGACACAAAACTTGGTATATTATTGGAACATTTTGAATTATTTTAAATAAATCTAATAAATATACAATACTCAATTTGTTATTGTTGCATGGTGTAACCAATGTTTTTACTACTGAATTATATTTTAGAGTATTATATAAGAATGACCTGAAAATAATAGCTATATATTGGCAATATGAAAAAAATATACAGTCCAAATATTTCTAATTCAACCTTTTTTTCTTGAAGTATGGCAGTTTTCAGTTGAGCTATTTTATTCAAAAAATCCTTTGTACAAGTCATAGCCCCTTTTATTTTGTTGCCAAGTGGTGAAATTTTTCCACACAAAAAACCCTAATCCTCAATGGGTGTACATTGAATAATTTTTTTAATCAATTTTATATTATCACATATGTTCATCGACAAATGTTTGCTTGAAAAACATATTTTACAACTAAAATAACACATTTTCTGAAGTAATCTTGAAAATAAACTTGGGCATTGTGGTGCTTCACACTACCAATGATGATAAACTCTTCATGTGTATTATAATAATTTTGGACATAGATATGGATAGTTTTCATCTATAACCCATACAAGGTCTTTAGCATCAACCATAAATGTTAACATAATGTGTGAAAGCTCACATGTTATAGATTGTTGACCCATCTAAAAAAGACATCATACATTTGGAATATTCAACTATTAGTGCTATTGAGGTTTACAAATGTTAAATACAAAATTCCACCCCCAACATATTCATTACCTTAAGAAAAAAAAGTTTAAGTTTCTTTGTGAAGTTATTTTCAACTCTAAATCATGATAGCCCTATGACATTTAATCAAAGTCATTAATGCAAAGTTTTACAAGTTGCCATGTGCCATACTAAACTTATTTTAAATCAAGATTGCTTGCAACCCAATCTAATTTATGAGATTATACCCAAGCTCTTAAGAAGCGATATTAACTAGGGGAAAAGTAATGATGCTTTTTTTTAGAAACAAATTTTTCACATAGTAAATGGATTGGATAAACATGCACTTACAAAGGCCCCATTACTTTTTGTTTTGGGGAAAGGGCCAAGGGGGGTTTTGGATTTTTTTGTTCCCATTCGATCCCATCAAGTTCCCAATGATGTTAAATATTAGTGTTGTCCTTAAGTTCCCACATGTTCCCCAAGCTATTCCAATAGCAAAGCACTTTATTTCATATCATTTGCACAAAATTCTACTTTTGTAACCTGTATAGTTAGATCAAATGAATACATTTTTTTAATTAAAAAAATTGTATTGCCCATAATGTGAATGTTTTATTTGTTGATGAGTCAAATAAAAAAGCCTATCACCAAAAAAACAAATTCACTTTGGGTGCATCCCCACAACTAATTTAATCCAATTAACAAATAAATACCAATGTGTAACATGAATTTCTAGGTCCAAGTTTACCAACCAATTTTGAAAATTCAATGAAATTCATGTGCTTATGTGACATTGTACAAACATTTGAAATTTATTAAAGGTTGCCCATTACACCCAAGTCCTTTAAAATAAGAATTGCACTTAACAAGGAATTTGAATTGGATGAGAATTATCAAGTAAAATGATGTGCACAACTCCTTACATGCCAATAATCATAATCTTAAATGCAACACCAAGTTTGACACACATTTACAATACAATGTTAAACATGAAAAAAAATTCAGATTTTTTTTACTATACATGTACAATGATTAATGCTATAAATATCTTTCTTACACAACAATTTCAAAGAAAAAAAATGTGATGTAGTGGTAGAATCTTTCCTCCAACTGAAAGGTCTAGAATTCAATTTTTTTTCCAATTTTTTTTGCTAACAAAAAAAATGAATGAAAAAAATACATATAAATTTTTTAAGTTAATTGCCTTTAAAAACAACCTTTTCAAGGAAAAGAAGATTAAGTGTTAGTCTTAAACAAATTGCTTTAAGGAACAATGTAAGTTCCCCATGGAGTAAAATGAAGTTTCAAAAGAACAAAAAAGTTCGCTAAAGAATAAATGAAATACTTCAAAAAAATAACTTGCACAAGGAGGAAGAAAAGTTCCTTAGGGAGAAGGATAGTTTCCCAAGGGAACAATGTATTATTTTTGAGGAAGGGCCCAAGTTCCTTGGAGAGAAGGGTAGTTTCCCCGAAAATCAATGTAGTTTCCCCAAGGAAAGGCCCAAGTTCTCTGGGGAATAATCATGTTCCAAATTTTTTTCAATCATAGCCATCACATGTTCGTTTTATATAGGCTTGTGGCCTATCATTGGAAAGGTCTCAAGGAAGGCTACAATTTTGTAGTTGGAAGCACTTCAATCAAAATTTGTATGAAAAAGTTAAAGTCACACAAAATTTTAGACAAATTTGTTCCTTGAAGCACATGGTTGGCCCTAAGGAACAACCATCACCCTTAAGGAGAAATGGTCCTAAATTGCCTTAGGGAGCAACCATGGCCCTCGAGGAGAAAAGGTTTAAGTTGGCCCAAAGAACAACTATGTCCTGCAAGGAGAAAAGGTCTTAAGTTACCTGGGAGAGTAACCGTGTTCCTCGGGGAACAAATTTGTTTAAAACTTTGTGTGACCTTAACTTTCATATGAATTTAGAACATCATTTTGAAATTATTGTGTAAGAAAGATATTTATAATGTTAATCATTATATGGGTATAATAAACAAAAATTGAATTTTTTTTCATGTTAGGCATTGTATTATAAATGCATCGAACCCAATGTCGCATTTAACTCGTTACCATTGTTTAATGTCTATTTCTTTCATAATCTAATTTTTTTTGTTGGTTATGCTTGTAAAGTGTAAATGAGAGACTAGGGAATGATAAAAGTTTTCATTTGATCCAACATTTTGGAAAATATTTACCAAATGTTACACTTAATTCTAAAATTAATAATTTGGGAACTTTAAAAGGTGTTTCCTATTTAAATTGTTTTTGTTCATTCAACCATTTGGGGATGAAATGTTTATTCCATTTCATTTGACATATTTGCCCTTCCCTACAATAACCACCTTGGAGCAAGAAGCACTTATTACAATACGACCATGGTTAAAACATTAAAATAAAAAATCATTTTTCATTACATCTAAAGATTTTAAGTATCATGTTCCAACATTAAATTTGGGTCTCCAAATCCAGAACAAAATTTCTCCAAATCAAATATTGGCATTAAGAAATATTCGTGAAGAAAATGTCAATGTACCAAATGTGGGTGGACATGCTTTAAGATGCCTCATTAGTCAAGATTCTTTAATTGCGTCAATTGCCAGATTTCAACTAGAATCGTCTATGAAAGCAAGCTCAAGGAGTTTGCTTGATCCTTAGCATCAAGGAGGCAACGAGGGACCTCTGCTGTTCAAGGACTTCACTTAAGGAAGCTGCTATTTTCGATGCGGAACAGACGCTTGGTGGCCGATTCTGCCGGCTCTCGGCCACCAGGTTTGCCTTGCGACTGCTTGCCTGGCAGAATCGGCCACCAACGTCCTGTTCCGTAGCACGAAATCTGATATGATCTGGTCGTCGTCAATGAGCTCAGATCAACAAACCCTAATCTGCAGGAAACTTGCTCCGGGCCGTACTCAATCATTTCCATTTGGCATCATTCCGTTGTTTGTTGTGTCAGACGCAGAGGTTGTGATAAGAGTAGTCATTGGATGTTTGGGTTGTCTTGGGGTTGGGGATTTTGGCCACCAAAGTGTGCGCATTCTGAAGTCCTCAATATCTGTTTATAAGAATTGCAAGTGTCAAGTCTGGTGCAAAGAAGAGGGAGAGGCAGAGAGGGCAGGCAGGAAGGCAGGCGCTGAAAAGAAAAAGCTGCAATGGGTAATTATAGCCAGGATCTGCAGCTGGCTGCTCGCGCCGTCCGACTTGCTTCTCGCCTGTGTCAGGTTTGATCCTCACCCATGTTTGTTGTTGTTGTTGTTGTTCTTTGAATTTTAATTCCATGATTGTAGTAGTTAGAGCATCCCCAGCGGTGCTCAGAACGTGACCCTGCACATTAAAATTGCACGAAGAAAAGTCAAAACATGCCGATTTGGCTCAGCAAAATGGTTTAGCATATTTGCACAATTTGCTGAGGCTGGTAAAATGCACATCAAAGCTGTGCACCTGCCAGAGAAGAGTGTAAATGAATATGAACTGACTGCTGCTCCCTGTTTCTGATTGGTCCAGCTGGTTAGGTAGTCTTTCACCTGTTTGCAGTCTCAGTTTCAGTCTTAAGGGTGGGGTTGCAAGAAAGTAAATAACTAAACTTGGATGTGAGAAGTATTTTTGCAGGGTCACATACTGAGCACCACTAGGGATGCTCTTACAGGTGATTGACACATATACACGATTCTGATTTTTTTATGACATACCTACCTTCCTTTTGTTGATGCAGTCAGTGCAGAGGGGATTGTTGGCAAAAGAGACACAATCCAAATCTGATGACTCGCCTGTCACAGTTGCTGACTATGGTACACTTTCAATACACAAGTTTATCTTACATTAGGTTATGTTACATTGTGTATGTGTGCTCACAATACCCTAACCCTGAAACTGAACCCGAAACTGGAACTCATAAACTTTTGAGAAGATTGCTTCATTCACTGTATGAAGCAAAATGTGGCACCCTCTGTTTTCTGTTGAAGGCTCACAGGCGCTTGTCAGCTGGGCTCTGGAGCGGGAACTACCGGCTGGCTCATTTTCATTGGTTGCTGAAGAGGTATGAATGAATCACTGAGGTCTTTTTTGTTTCCCTAGATGCAATTGCCAGCACAACATGTCAAGTAGGTAATGTCATGATCACATTTTTTCTCTTTTTACATCTTCACTGGCAGGATTCCGAGGACCTTGGAACAGAGACAGGAGCAGCAATGCTCACTCGCATCACTCAACTTGTAAATGACACCATTGCAGCAGATTCTACCCTAGATGCTGCACCGTTGACCACTAAGGATGTACTGCTCGCCATTGATAAGGGCAGGTCCAAGGGTGGTGCAACAGGTCGTCATTGGGTCCTGGATCCAATTGATGGAACACGAGGGTAAGACTAAATGTTTTGTCAGTATATCTTACTGGAACACTGACTGATTCTGAAGATACACTTCCTTGATGTTGTTAGGAAAAGGGGAATTTCACAAAGTGCATACTGAGTTCATGAAGTACCATTATGCTGCTAGGGACTTCTGTGTAGCCAAGTTGACAATCTGATAACTGGTACAGATGTAGAAATTTTGTTCCTCTCTTTTTTGCAAATAGTTGCAATTTGGATAGATTGTTTCAATGGTGTTCCTACCAATGTTCTGCCAAGGCAGTAGTAAAATGGCACAACTCATGAAACTGATGGCTGTTGCTTTGCCAAAATAACCTACAGACAACTTCCAGCACCAAATCTTTGAGGCAATGGAAAATTTAGTGACCTTTCTGTCCACCTACATTGAAGGTTTTTTTTGTTCTCTCTTCTAAAGAGGGTTCCAAACTCAAATGATCCAGGTTCGTGAGAGGGGATCAATATGCAGTTGCTTTGGGACTCTTGGAAAATGGAGAAATAGTAGTAGGGGTGCTTGGGTGTCCCAATTTACCAATGACATCAATTGCTCATGGTGTACCCAAGGATTCAAATGAACCAGTTGGGTGCCTTTTCACTGCAAGCAAAGGTGCTGGCACTTTTGTGCAGTCACTTGATGGGAAACTGCAGCCACAACAGGTACATCATCAAGTAGTTTTCTATTTTTTTGCAAAGTTGAAGTGGCAGTCACAGAGTAGTAGGCTTTGTGAGAGGACTCCATCTGGAGAAAGTACTGGATGACTTTATTGCTTTGACTTTTTTGTAAGGAATTGTCTTAAGCATCAATTACACCATATATTTTGAAGTACCTTTTAATTTTTATAAATGGTGCAGTGGGATGACATGTGGGATGTGGCAGGTGTATGTGAGTAATGTGGAGGATCCAGCATGGGCTACATTTTGTGAGTCTTATGAAAATGCACATTCTAATCAGAGCCTTACAGCCAATATTGCACGAGTAAGCCTCCTCCCCCTTGTTTAATTACACATTTAGTGCTTGGTTACCAGGTTCATCACAGTGACTGGTTACTCTCACCTGAAGAATTGAAGTCTGACTCAAGAGGTTTCCCTCTTGTCCGGATGCTTCGAATCATGAATGAGCAAAATGGACAGCAATAGGTGGTCACACTGACAAGGACATATAATGTCTGGATTCACAGATGGTCCACTTTTCTGGTCTAAACTCCAAACCATAAGTGAGCAAGTCTGGACAGTCATGGGCGGTCGTCCCTCTTAGTGTGACAGCTAAAAGGTGGCCCTCTTATCTGGGCAATCTTATCTTTTCAACAGCCGGTCATTGCTGTCAAATGTGAGGTTGGAAGTGTTGTCGTTCATTGTGTAGGTATTGGGAGTGACCGCCCCCCCAGTGAGGATTGATAGCCAGGCCAAGTATGGGGCTATGGCCAGAGGAGATGCAGTTATCTACCTCCGATTTCCTCATCCTGGGTATCGTGAGAAAATATGGGATCATGCAGCTGGGTCAATTGTTATCACAGGTATGCACCCTCAAGAAAACTGATAGTGAATGATATTATGGCATCAGTTTTGTGAAATGGAAGAAATAATGCCCTATCCTGTACTTGATTGTTGATTGGACGTTCACTATGTTTACTTGATGTGTTGATTTGTAGAGGCAGGAGGTGCTGTTTTTGATGCAGCAGGGAAATCTTTGGACTTCTCAAAAGGAAGGTTTTTGGATTTGGAGAGGGGCATAGTTGCAACCAACAAGAAACTGAAACCAGTGGTTCTTGCAGCAGTTCAGACAGTTTTGAATGGAGAACAACCATCACAGAAGTTGTAAGCCAGGATTAAAACAAAGAGGAAATTGTAATCAAGGACTAAATTGAAGGGGCTATCCTTCTGCAATACACTTGTGATTACCCCAGTCATGATAGCCATGGCTACAAGAAGAAAGTTGGAGAATAAGATGGTTATTCTGAAGAGAACATCCTGAGTAGAATAAGATGATTATTCTGCAAGAGAATATCCTGATTAGAATAAGATGGTTATTGTTCAAGAGAATATCCTGAGTAACCATGCCTAACATGCTTTGGCACTTTGCGATGATGCCAATAAACCCTTAATGGATCTTAAACCATAAACTCTAGCTCATTCCTGGATCCCAGCAGTCATTGTTTCACGTGCAATTTCAAACTGAATATATCCCTTGGATGCACTATGTTGCCATTGTTAGTCCCAAAACCAGTTCTAAATGCATCAAACATGCCAATTACTGTGCAATTTATCCATCCTTAGAGGAACTCTAGAGCTCTGTAGGGGTTTGGAGAAGTGTAACCTTATCAAGGATATGTTCAGGATAGTGTGAAACCAAACTAATTTTTGCACTTAAAAGAGACGAGTTATGCTATCCAATGTAATCAAGAATAGGCAATGCTACAGATTGAACACACAAATTCCCTTGAACTTCTTTCGGCTTTAGAAATATTTCACAAAAATTTCAAATTAGGGCTAGGCTACAACAATGTATGAGATCTAAGTTGTGTTTTGTTATCAATGACCAAAATCTTGTGCTTGAACACATTGAAAGGCTTCAGACCACAGTAACAACAATGCTACAATCAATAGAGTTTTGAACACTAAGCATCAACACATGCAAACTTGCAACCATTGCTACACCAACTGTGTCAACATGAACCAATAACCACCAAGACACCACAATGGATGAATGCTGGGTTGAATAGGAAACACCTTTCTATTGGGCTGTAGTTCCCTAACTAACCACAATGATTATTTCAATTTTTGCTTTGTCTATATGCTACCTGTTAACAACACACTAGCTTGTACCTATGTTTGAACTATTTGCATGCATCTACTTACATAGTAACCATCTATTATCCTACTTAGTTACCTATTTACAAGAACTAACCTTTAGAGGATAGGCTACCAAGGTGAAATTGGAAATCAATTCAATTTGGAATTGTGCACAACGGAGTTATAACATGCTTCCAATGGATGATTGTTGCTTCATTATGGCCCAATGAGGATCATCTATCGTTTTGTGTTTAACTACGATAAAGGCAAGCAAAAGGAGGGTGTTAAATGAGGAATGAACTCTTAGGTCGACATCTTGGAAATAATTGGAAATCTTGAGATGAAGGTCCCTTTTAGTTTGTTTATTGAACTACAAAATCCTTAGGTGAGATGTGATAGTTGGGATGAGGTCCCTTTTAGCTTGTTTGCTGAACCACAAAATCCTTAGGTGAGATGCGATAATTGTTGGGATGAAGGTCCTTTTTACCTTCCTTATTGAACTACAAAATCTTTAGATGAGATGTGATAGTCTTCCTGTGTTCAAGTAAGGAGTATGGGAGAAATCTACAAAGAATGTCCTAAAAGGTTGAAGTCCAAAGGAGTTTTTTTGGTATTATATCCAATTATAAGTGAAGTAATTGGTTGGTATTGGCGAATTAGATTACTTCAAGGTTGCAATTTATCTATGAAGGAAGGTAGTTTGTTTTGTTTTGTAATTATGAGATCCACCGAATAGGGATGCTTCAAATCATGTTCTTGGTGTCTTTGGAAAGCTCTCAATGTGGAGGGGTGCATGGGCTTGGTTCCATGACATTTGGACTTGCGGTGCAAAAGTTCTTGAATATTGAGTGATTTTTTCACTGAAAATTAAATTAAATCGTAGCTGAAAATTTTGGAGGAATTGGAATGTGCCTTTGGTGCTGTTGGAAAGATCTTGATGAGCAGGATTTAATGGAATTTGTTTGGTAAGATATGGATTCAAAAGGTGGGAGATATTGATTTTGAAGTGATTTCTATCATGGAAAATTCAAATAAATTCCAAAAAACCAGGTCTTGGAAGGAAAAGTCAGTTGAGAATGTGGTAACACTTGGACCAACAGCATAGGCCACAATAGTTATTCTAACAATGAACATTTACTCATAAATAAACTAAAAATGAATATGAACCAAATTTTATACTAAAATGCCCAATCGTGACTAGCAACCAAATGTCACTTACCATTAGCTCAACCCATAAGTTTTGACCTTTAATTCTAGTCATCTTTAGCACATAGTGATAGAGTGGAGGACCATGGAAGTGGTGTAGCTTGAAACTATTATTATAGTAGAAAAATAGGGATTGAAAACATGTCTCAAAGAATGATAACCCAAAAATAATGAAATTTATCTTTCAATAATTATTTGGTGTTTGAACAATTGCCTTCACATTTAGACCATGAGATACTGTAAGAATATGACTTTTTTTGTTAACTTAACATTAAATAAAACTTGTTATGGTGGAAAAATATTTGCAATAGCATGTTGAATTTACTATAATTATGAAAGAAAGGTTATTTATTGTTGGAACCTAAACAATTTTTTAAATGCCTACAATATAATCATTATTCACATATGTACAAGGCTTAATACATCATCTATCTCATACAAGTTAAAATTTTCAGCATATATCCAATTTTTTTCTTCACAATAATGAATGTCAATTGACCACATGTCGTGGTAGCCTCCTTTATCACATGTCCATTTGGTGTAGGATGTTTAATTTTTTTTATGTTTTTGCAAATGATTTTGTGTGCATTTGTGCATTTGTCCTTGTGTGAGTTACTTTTAGTTTTGCAAACTTGACTTGTGTGTTGTGTGCTCCTAGTGAATTTGAGGTTCAAATTGTCTATTCTATGTGTGTTGTGTGTTCCTATCATATTTGAGTTCAAAAGCTTTCATGCTCTTGCTATTGTTGTCATTATGTTTTTTTCACCAAGGTGATTATTTTTGTTGTGACCCTAACATTGGGAGAGTGGATCAAGAGAGTGTCTTGGGAATAAATTATTTGGACAAATGTGAGAGGGTGAATCCTTACACTCTCAAATGGTTTTCCCACTTTGGGAGTTGGAATGTTGCAAAGTCCCAAATTTTTGAAACAAAAGTGAAAATAGCAAACGCCATCTAAGTTGGGCCCTCTTTAAATTGTTAAAATCTATTTTAAGTATAAATATAAAAAATATATGCTTTCATTCTCCATTTGAAAACTTGAAGTTCATCTTATGGACAATATAAAAGTTCAAGAAGGCCATTTTTAATATTTCTAATTTAATGCTTGAGATAAAAGGGTATTTTTTGGTATGTATGAAATAATTGAAAATATTTCAAGTAGATTTTAGATATGTTCTCATAATGAATTGTAGACACCCTCTTTACATTTAAGTGAAATATATCTTTTAATTTTTAATGAATTAGTTGCACTTTATATTTTTTTGCACATTGTTTGGAAGAAAATGGAAGTGACATTCCCACAAAGAAAGGTTAGAAATCAAACCAGTAATTTGACTTTCAAGTATTAAAACCCAAGAAAAAAAGGTCAAATGGCCTTTGAATTGATCATGTGACATGGAGTTGAAAAGTTTCTTCGAAGGTTACAACTTTGCTTTCAAGATCTATTTGATCATGGTTCATATGCATGAGTTATGAACATAATGAAAGTTGTAGTTGAATGCAAATTTAAGGCAATTCTAAAAGGGGAATCAATTGGTTTTTTACCTTTGATATATACCACTTGACAAATCCAAAGGTGCACCAATGTTGCTATTGTTGTAAATTGATGGTTTTGAAACAATGGTGTTGTGACTTTTTAATAGATTTGATCTTGAGACACATCAAAAGGTCAACATTTGTACTTTCACTTGCAAATTTGTGTTTTGCACTAGGTGGGCACAATTGCACAATTGTTTTTCATTTATTATTTATCTTTTTTTGGTCTTGGATTGGTAAGGAGAGGTGAACTTAGGTCATTGTTGTGGTTAGCTTTCTTGTGGCTTGTGTGATGGCTAAAGGAGAAGTCCCCATTGTCAAAAGTGTGGGTCGACTTAATGACAATTTCCTTGATGTGATCATAAACATTGTTGGTAGATTTTCAAACTTTGAAAGTTGCATCTTGAGCTTAGCAATGCAATACTAATAAAAGCAATGCAACTTGTACATCTTTATAAAAATTCAATCTACATTTAATTTAGAAGTTGCACAATTATGGGTCTATTTAATGGGGTTTTTTTGGTTGTTGTTAATAACAACCTCCTTCATCGCAAACTTACGAAGCTTCTACGAATTCATTATTCATAGGTTCATACAAATTTCATGCGAAATTCAGTTTTCATAAGTTCAAACAAAAATTGCACGAATTTTATGTTATGGTTAATATAAATGATAATTGTACATATTCAATATCTTAAATATTCAAGCATATGAGATTTTTTTTGAATGACATATGTGAATGTTCTTGTTTAATACACAAAAATCACATTATTTTATCCAAAATTTTGGCTACAAAGGTTACTCTAGACCTTGATGTCTTTGTGTTTCCAAAAATTGTTTCATAGTATGGTCACAAAATGGACTTGCATGTTTTATTACATGTTGCAAATGCAACAATTGTTTTTGCAAGTTTTTATTTATTGATGGCTAGGCCCATGGTACGGACACATTTCCTTTGGAAATTAGTTATTTAAATAAAAGTTAGGAGCCTATACAAAGGTATTTGCTTTGGTCATGTGTTGTTTAAAACATGTTAATATGTTATGAGTGCTATCAACGTTTCTATGGGATGTGGTTGGGACAAGGAGCTTGTGTTGCATTGGGCAAATTTTTTTAAAGAATCAAAGTCGAATTCTCTTCCAAGTTACTTAATTTCTTTCAATGTTCATGTCTTTTTTTTGCATTTTGAGGCTAGTGTGTAGTTGTAAAAATTAGAATTAAAACTTGAATTTGCACAACCTTTAGGGTGAATGCATAAATGAGTTGATTAAAAATGATAGATGAATACATGTTCATAAGTCAATTTCCTAATTTGTTTTTTTCAAGCCCAAGAATGATTAAATAGTTAAACAATAAGAAACCATCAATTCTAGTTTCATCTAATCCATGTATGTTTGGGTCTAATTAATGACATTCTATTCTACATGTGTGCACAAATCCAATATAAAGATGAAAATTCTTTTCAAAATGAAATGAACTTCTAGAAAAATCCATCAAATTTGACCATCACAAAGTCCATAGCTAGAGTTTTACAAATTGAATGCATTTTTGCTAAAACAAGCCGATCCTTGCATAGTTGAAACTGCTTACTATTATTATTTTGTTTCAAGCCATCAATTATATTGGTGTTGAATTTTTTTTTAATGAACTTACACAATGTTATTGCTAATGTATTTCAGAACATTTGGAAAAGTTTGAAATGAATCTAATGAGCATGGAATATTCAAAAGTATGTTTAATGTGTGTAACATGTGTTTCATTGCTTAATGACTCTTTGAAGGTCTTCAAATTTTTTTCAATGACATATTTATGGGAATTTTCTTAAATACACCTTTACACAATATTATCATGTAACATATTTTTGGGTCACAAAAATTAATTACTTTTTATGTTGAAATGTAAATCATGATTTTAACATTATTATCCTTGAATGATGAATCATATTTGGTCACACCATTTTGATTAGCCTAGCCATTCTTAAAGGGTTAGTCACATGAATAGTTTTGGTTTGTTTTAACAAAATGATCCCAATTATGTTTTTTAAGAGTACTTCATTTAAGATAGATTTGTCATGATTTGGCACAAGACACATATTGAATCCTTTAGAAACATTTGCAAAAAAAATCTCAAATGAAAATTTTCACAAAAAATTTCATTGTTACCAAATTAATCCATGTGTTAGAATTTCAAAATCCATCCACTTAACTTAAGGACATTTATATTTTAAGTTATATTTTTCTCATATTTAAGTTAATAGCTTAAAACCAAAATCCCTTGAATAAAACATTGATTTTAGTACCATTCAAAAGGGTTTTGATTGAAATGACCTTATAGAAAGTTGCATTGTGACACCATTATTGGTCCAACCATTCATGTATTTACTTTATATATATATATATATATATATTCTTGGGGGATTGTCATTCAACTCATTCAAAACTTCCAAAAGAAAGAAATTAAAAATTGAATGTATAACATTAATCATCTTGACAAGTAAAATAACACTGAAATTATTGGATACATAACCTTCCAAAAGAAGGGTTTTAAATTAATAAAAGATATGTACATTGATATTCAAAGGTCAAATCTAAAATTAGATAATTGAACAACATTGGCTTTAACTTCTTGAGATAATTTGATATTTAATGTGCATGTTGCTAGAGGTACTTATTTAATGGGTCTCTAATTATCATATGTGGAAAAATCATCATGCTAGATATATATTTATTAATTAGAAATCATGACCACCTAATTTTGTTGAGGGGTTCAAATTTAATTAAATATTGGCATGGGAAAAATAAGTACAATTTTGATATAATAGTTTTGTTGACATCCATGAAGGTCAAATGTCAAGGATATGATTTTTTTTGGTAGATGTTCAATGAAATTTCTAAAAAATATATATTAGGTTCAATAGGGAGCTTATATAGTAGATTGAATAAAATGATGTTTTTGATTATTATACATGTTTTACTAGAGCAATTGCAAACTAGGTGATATCTAACAATGGTCCACCACCAATGTATTCTAAATTTTTACATTTTTTATTAAGTTGTTGCAACATGCATTTTGGATATTCACATCAATATTACAATTGGAATTAATGGCACACCATCATGTGCTACCCATGTGAAAGGTCCTTGAATTTTATATTAACTCAAAATTGAAACAAATTGTTTTCATTGCAAAATATTTAAATGTGATGATTGTTTATGATTGAACTCATTAGTGATTTGAAAGTTATTGTACTTTTCAATCAAGTCTAGTTTGGGGGGCTTGTTGGCTATAGTGAAGATTTCCAAATTCAAGAGGTTTTATTTGATTTCCATTTGAAAGTGATTATAACCATTTCTTATTGAAGGTTTAACATTTTTCCTTTGTTATAATGCTTTTAATTAAGTATATACCATAGTTTGCATAATGTTTGCATATCTAGAAGTTTTTCTTGTGTAAATTTTGAGAGCAAACCTTCACATATGGTCATAAAATTACAAATGTGTGTATTTTTTTGCTTTTAAGTTTTACCAAAACATCTATTAACACACATTTACATTATCTACAACATCCCTTTATACTTCCATACCTTCATATTTTCATAATTGCTATGTCTATATTTCATTCATTTTGTCAACTTGTCACTTCATCAACTTTTCAATTCTATAACTTGCCATTTTAGAATTTTATTTTGTATCCTTGCAATTATTGACTTTTGGGAGTTCCCACTTCCCTAGCTTACAATGTTTTTGGCTTGTTTTAAACTAACATAATTCAATGATATTTTCATTAGATGATAGTACATCTATCTATACATATCAAAAGAGGAAAAGAAAGTCTAACAAATAACACACGTTTAATTATCATTCATCCATGCAGGTAAAGACACCTTGATGCAATTTTTTTCCATCATTGAACAATTGGACTATGGTGTGTACATTGAAGAAGCCAACACAATCCATTACTCATAAGTCATAACCTCCATAGCACATTATGCTTCATCAAAGACACAAAATTTAACCTTAAACATTAAAATCCTTTAAACTTATGACAAAGCCATAGGCTAGGTTTCATGTATGATTGTTTACACATAATACCTACATTGTATGAAAGGCATAAACATGCAAAAGGAGAATGTGTTAACACTAGGCAAACCACCACCACACAATGTGATGAATGACTTAATCAAAAGGGCGATACAACAATAAATGCACAAACAATGATTAGGCACTACAAATTTAAGGACACCAAGACCTTTGAATTATTGGTTTAAGTTCACACCCATCATGTGGCTGAATTATGCATACTATTAACTAATGTGTAATGTGGGGTCAATTATTGTAATTTTAGGCTCAAATAAATTAGAGCATCTCTAATAGGGAGAGGGTAAGTTGATACTATATCAACAAAATATAGTGCCAAATGACAATCCTTTAACCTAATTAACATAGGAACATTATAAGGAATCATGTTCATACCAACCCGTGTGTTTGCGATTTATTTACAAACCACCCTTTTTTTGACTACCAATGTGATTGTTCTACATGGCACCATAGTCAAAATGACTTGTAATCACATATGCAATTGGAAAATAATTTTAAGTCACACATGCAATCATAACTTGCAACTATGACTAGTGATGTCCAACATTAAATGAAAATTTAGTTGTTTTTGTAACTAGTAATGTAATTTATAGGTGACTGGACAACATGTGGCATGTGATTAAACTTGAATTACAAATATATATCATAGTTGCAAATGTACATGTGTTAATGCCTAATTAATGTATGCAACATGTCATGTTAACTTAAGTAATTTAAGCATGGGTAGCCTCTAAATACCTTAGGTAATTTGGGCAACCTTTAGGTACACCTTTAACTAGTTTAAACACAATATTCCAAAAATGTTGTTCCATGATTAGACATTTTTGCTATGGTTAAACAACTTAAATTAATTGAAAATATAATAACCAAAACTAATTTAGAATAACCTAGGGTAGAATAGCTGATAATAATTTATAATAAATTAAGGTAGAATAATTTATAATAGCTTAAGGTAAATTAAGGTAAACTATCTTAAACTATCCAATAATAAATTAAAATAACTTGGGATAAAATAGCCTAGGGATAGAATAATTGATAATAATTTAAAATATCTTAAGGTATAAAAACTCATAATAATTTAAAGTGGACTATCATAAAATACCTAATAATAACTTAAAATAAACTAAAATAAAATAGCCTAGAGGTAGTATAACCAATAGTCACTTAAGGTAGAATAACCAACAATAACCAAAAATAGTTTAATATAGAATAAATTAAAATATTTAAAAATAACTTATAATAACTTAAAGTAGAATAATGAAAATATATCCAAATGTAGAATGACCTAGAATAGCCCAAGGTAGAAAAGTCTAAGATAATTTTGCTTAAAATAACCTTGAATAACCTAAGATAGAATAACCTAAAATAATAAAAAATAATTTAGAATAACTAAAATTAGCCTAAGGTAAGGTAATTAACTTAGAAAAACTTTAAAAAATAAAAATAATTTAAGGTAAAATAACTTTAAATAGCGAAAAATAAAATAGTTTGGAATAACCTAGGGTTTAAAAAAATTAGAATAACACATAGGGTAGCCTAGCCTATAATAACCTAAGGTAGTTTAGGGTAAATAGATTAGGTTAGATAGGTAAGATAGGAGGAAATGTTCATAATGATGTGGTTATAAAAATTATCAGTTGTTTAAAAAATGGTGCAATGGTTAAGGGCTTGAATTTGTTAAGCAAAATGTTACACCTTGCGTTCTAAGGTATACTTATTTGCTTAAGTTTTAGTGGGTTCGTTCTCTTTTCCTTTAGCAATTCTACGAAGATCTACTACGTTTATGAGTTCAAATTTTGGACCCCTTATTTGTCACTACCAATTCCACACCTTATTCACCCTACAACTTCATCTTCCTATCAAGTTCCAATATGTAGTTCTTACTATCTACTTTTGTTCTCCTTTTATGGCTCCCATCAAAGTTAACTAAAACTAAGTTATAACATGATCAAGTTAACACAAACATACAATGACTCTTTCCTATTGTGCACAACATTCCCACAACCTCTTTCCCCAATGTTTTATTTACAAATCACCTTGGTACAAAGAAAAGTAGATGATCCCATTCTTTTGTAGAGGTTTCCTCCTATATCCCCCTTTCCTCCTTTCTCCCTTTCTCCCTTTCACCCTTTTCCACTAGTAGAAATCAACCAAAATGTAACCACTTTGTTTGCAATTACATCCGACTTGTAGTCATTTGTGACTAAGTTTGAGAGTATTTACAACTATAAGATCAAATTTCAATTATTTTGGTCACTCTTACAACAATGATGCAACTATTGAAAAATTTCATCCTATCCATTGGATGGCTTTTATGTTTATTTTCATCCATAAATATATTGATATGTCCCATTAGTCGCAATAGTCACCAAATTAGTCACATCTCAAAGGTATTCTATGGTGACATAGGGGTGTATTTTTATGTATGTATTAAAATTAATATTTCAGTTATGAAATGTATATATATTTGAATTTAACAAATATTTATGTGAATTTGAATTTTAATCATTATTTGAGTCTAAAAATTGTTATTCCAATTCTGAATCATTTTATTTGAATCTAAAAATCAATATTTGAACTCTGAACATTGTTATTCAAATCTGAAAACTAATATTTCAATACTAAAAATTCTTATTTCAATTCTGAAAATTATATTTCAACCTAAAATTGTTATTCCAATTCTGAAACATTTTATTTGAAAATAAATTTTTGAATTGAAGTTTTAAGTATGAATTCTTAAATTTTATATTTTTATTCAAAAAACTATATTTGAGTATAAAATTATAATTCAAATTATGAAAATTATATTTAAACATTAACATCGATGTTTCAAATGAAAATTGTTAATGGAATTCATTTTTTATATATAGAATTTTAAAAAATTTGAATTTAAAAATTGTTAGTTTTAATTCTTAAAATTTTTATTGGAATTATTTGTTTAATTATTTTCATTTGAAAAAAACTATTTGAATTTGAAAATTTATATTTCAATTCTGAAAACTACTATTTCAAGACTTTAAAGAATTAGTGAATTTGATATTTGATATTTGAATATGAAATTTGCTATTTCAAGTCCTTAAAAAATTATTTGAATTTTTTAAAATTTTATTTAAATTCAAAAAACTTATGTGATCAAAATTTTGATTTTTGAATTCTAAATTATTATTTTTGATTCTAACAATTAATATTTCAATTTTTATTTTTAAAATGTAAATAAAAGAACTTATTTGGTTTGAAACTTGAAATTGCAATTCCAAATTATTATTTTGCATTCTCAGAATTAATATTTCAATTCAGAAACTTTTAACTCAATCTAAAAATGGACAATTCAATTTTGAATCTGAAAATTGAGATTGAAATTCTGAAATTTTAAATTTAAACTCAAAGGTTTATTTCATCTAAAAATTGATATTTGAATTCTGAATTGTTTTTTTGGAATCTAAAATTAATATTTCAATTCCAAAAATTATTGATTGAGTTTTAAGGCTCTTTTCTACTAATGTTATCCATAACGAATCACTTTTATAAATAATTATAAATGATTATATTTATTAGTTATAAGTTACACTAAATAATTTTTTAAAAACATATATTTTTACATTATATATTTTATATTCTTATAGTAAAAGAAATCAATTACTGTAATTAATGTTACTTTGCTTTAAAATCGTTGTAATTACTTGAGATAAGAATTAATTATAGTATATGGATAATCATTTTTTAATTGAACATAAGTATTCAAAATCCATAATTTGTAAATTTAAATCTGAATTAAAATTTTGGAAATATTATAATGTAGTTAGAATAATTATGTAATGATTATAATTTCAAGAATTATTATAAAGTAATTTAAGTTTTTATTTTTAAAAATGTTGTAATTACTTACCTGTGATAAATGTTTTTATAATAATAAATTTAATTACATAGTAATTAAGTAACAATTTTAATATTAAGATTTTTAAAAATCATGTAGGAATCGTTTTAATAACAATTGTTCGTTCATTATTTATAATTTGAAATATATATTTAAAATAATATATTAAAAAATTGAAGTAATTAAATTATTTTACATTAATTATATCATGTATAATTGGACTATATATATTTTTTAAATTATTTTAGTTATTTATTTATCTTTGAATTATGTATTAACAACTTGTGAGAAACTAAATAACTAGTTAGTAAAATATTAAGAAGTTATTATTTATTTAAATAGTGATAATGAATACTTAATATGTGTAGTGTATAGTTTATATTTTAAGTATATGTAAAATTTAATCATTATTAATTAAATGATTATTTAATTATCTAGTGAGCCATGTATTTGAATTGTTTATAAATCTAAAAACTAAGAAGAAAAAACATGAAGAAAGTTTTCAAGTTGCAATTTAGTTTGTGAAGAAGTTGCAACTTCAAAATTTATCCCATATTGTTTATTCTCCATTCCGATTTTGAACATTATATAAACAAGGGGTGTGGTCATCAAATTTCACATTAAGAAAGTTGTGCACATAGGATGAACCAATCAAAGGGCTTAACCCAAAACAAAAAAAAAGGTTATGCACAATTTTAAACTATCAACCTCCCCAACCTATTAATCTACCTAGCTAAATAGGTACATAATATGAGCTCCCCACCTAGGTCAACCTATGTACCTACCTACTTATATGAGTAGGTATTTAGGCTAGGAGGGTAGGCCTATTTACCTACCTTTTCACCTAAGTAAGTAGGTAGGTAGGTATGTAACCTAGGTTTGTAGGCATTTATTTATGTACCTACTTAAACACCTACCAACCTAATATTAATATTTTGTATTAAATTCATCTTAAGGTGCCATATGGCATATTTACATTGGGCCACGTGTCATAATATAAGATCATCCAAGCATTTGAATTGAACGTCCTAAATTATTTCAAAATAATAATAGTAATTATATTCTAAATAACTCAATATTAAAACATGTGGCAACACATCATTTGCCTCAATTGTGACCAAAATAGTTGCATTGTAGTCGCATGTGACAATACGTATACAATGGAGTTAAAGGATGAACTTGTATTTGTTGACTTTTTCTTTCATCTAGTACCCCTTGTCGTTTGCGATTAATGTTTCATGCAACTTGTCCAAGGTGACTAATGAAATTTTAGTTGCAGAGACCAATTGAAAATACTTGTTTTTCTTTTAATGTTCCCTACTTGTCCATGTTATTCATTCCTACCCATCACCATCTTGCTTCCTTTCCTCTCCTTGATAGCAATAGTTTGTCTCATGGCTTTTTCTTTCATTCTTTCATGACCTTTGCCCTTCTCTTTTTTTGTCATTTTCCACTCAACAAGGAAACACCCATAAACATCCCTTCTACATATAAACCCATTTAAAGTTGAAAAAGGTTTAAGTTTGAATTAACTTTAAAAATGGTGAAGTCCCCCATGCATCCCTAATTACTAATGATTACTTACCTTTGTGATGCTTAAGATGACATTTAATTTGTGATGTGTTTAAACCTAAATATGGATATTTTTAAATAAAAGCTAGTGCAATTTCTTGTGGTAACCATTTAGGATGGATTTTTATTATTTCTAACAAATTTTTATTTAATCCAAAATTCCAACTAAAACTTTTTTGTTTATGTTGAACCTCATTATTTTCATTATTGATATTATGAGTTTTTAATTTAGTGTCATATGTAGCACAAGTGGGAATATTTGAAAATTTTATCATATGGTCACATGGTATAGCAAGTTCAAAATGGTTGTTTGCATATAAAATGTTTAAAGCATGTTTCGCATTTTCATTTCTTACTTTCACCATAATTCAACAGCTACTTTTGTTCCAAATGTGAATAAGACATTATAAATATTTTGATATCCAATGTTTCACAGTGAAATTGCCCCACAATCCTCCATTCAAAGCAAGTAATGACATTTTTTATATATAAATAACTTCTTCCATTAATTCTCCATGATGCAAATCATGCAAAAATTTTGGATTTAATTCACATTGACAACATTCCAATGTTCAAATGTATCAATTTTAAAACATTTTTGTAAAGAACACATGCTATTTTTTTGGATTTATTTTGAACTTATTGAATAATTTAATAAATATGCTATTGAATCAAATAAACAATCTCCTACTTTAGATTCAAAATTTTGAACTTGTTGTAAACTGTGTTTGGTTAATTTAATATCTATGTTCATTATGTGTTATTCTCAAATTTCAATTTGATTATATTTAACTTTGAATTTTGAAAACTAAATGAAATTTATGTTTGAAAATTGATATAAAACCAAACAAGAATTGAAATCAATGTAAATTTTCCAAAAGAAAAAATCAGTTAAAAGTTTATTTAATTTCATTTTAATTTTTCTAGTCCACATAATTTTTTCAATTACAATTAATTTTTAAAATAAAATTTTAAAATTTACTTAAAATTATTAAAATATTCACTTGAATTTTAAGAATTTTTAATTTTTATTTTATGTTTGTCAAATCAATTTCAATCTTTTATTTGAAAATATATTTTATAAATTATTATTTTTATATTATATTTTATTTCCGATTCTTGTAATTTATTTATTTATTTATTTTTATATGGAAAATCTTTTTCCAATTTAGTTCAATTCTTGTCTTTTAATGTTGCTTAAACAATTTAAATATTATCTTTGGAATTTTAATTCTATAGATTATTTCTTTGTTAACTTTTCAAAAAATTTATGATATTTTGATATTTGAAAATATTAATACCTTTGAATTTGCACTATCAATGATAGGGTCTAATTTTCAAATCAAATTGCAAGTTTTTCAAAACAAGTTTTTGAATCCAAGCTCTGATTCAATCAACAAAAATTTGAAAATTCAGAGAAAGTTGCAACTTCAAAAGAAGTCATAATTTAAATACGTATTGAAGTTTAAATTGCAAGTTGAAGTTGTAAGTTTTCAAAAATCAATATATTATGTATAAACAAAATATGTACAGTAAATTCGTGTCCACAAAAAAATAAAATATTAAACTATACAAATGACATTTCAAAATGTGATCCTCCAATTAAACTATCATTTGTACATATTAATTTGAACTACAAACTTCTTCTTTTGCCTTTACACTTTTGCCTTTGGAATTTATTTCTTGCTCTTCTGTTACTCCTATACTTTTCCCAGTTCTATCTATTTTCAAACTAGAGTAACCCTCCAGGTCTTTGCTATGGGAATTAAAACAAACTTGCCTTCAGGTTTCTTTTTTCTAAATAGGCAAAGGAGAAAACCTTGTTTTGATTTGAAATCTTTAAGATTGATGAGCTTGTGTCCAAGTAATGGCTCAATCCATGGGTCACACAATGTGTAATCAAATTCTTCACTGCTAACTTGGTTGATTTTGTAAGCAATGTGAAGCTAAGATTGAACAAAAGTTATACACTTACAAACCTAGCAATAATAACTAGCATTTCTATTTGTGAGATATGGGAGATGACATTTCTCACAAACATTATCAAGCAAGCTACATTAATTGGGACTATCAATGTCCCCATGCAACCTATAATCACAACATTAAAATCCATGGAATCAACATCCGTAACTCATTTCATTATGTTTATTTCCAAATAAGAAAATTTTCAACACACAAGTGACTCAAATTTCAACATACTTCAAAGTTGGTTGTGAAATTTTGACCTTTTGTCCTTTTGTTGTGGACTTCAGTCAACCTTTCAATAGTTGTAGCATCAAGAGCAAAAATCATAAAGATGGTAACATAATTAGTTACCAACTATTGTTCACCAAACCAAAAGCTTCCAATGTTTTTAACCAACATTGTTGCATAACTACATGTATTGTGCATAGAACTCAAGATCAAATGACAATGCATGTGCATCCTTACAGACCAACCCGTCTGCAACCACTAAGATAAAAGCCTTCGTAGATCAACCATATATCCTAGTGACCACTAACTCCATGGTGCTTAACTCCAAATTTGCTATTTGGATGAAATCATGGACAAAATGTGTAGGGACAAAATGCAAGCAAACAAGAAAAAGGTTTATCTATTCAATAATAGTAGTAGCCCCAACTTTTAATAAAAATTTCCAATCTCCTTTCTCAAAGATGTTTTTGAAAATGACCCCAAAATTGAGCACTCATATGAAGGACCAAATATTCAAGTGAGGGGAAAAGGTATAAACAAAGTTGGACCTTATAGTTAGAACTATTCTCAAGTATCCAATTGGATCTGTTAAGTCACAATGGATATATTTAAACCCACTTCCAAGAACATCTGTAAACCCATACCTATTGACAATATAACCTTCAAAACATGCACCAAACATTTTTTGTTACATGTTTCAACATTCATAGGTGCAATTCTTTTCTTGCTTCGGCTAGGTACTAGTTGAGCCATACAACATAATTCAAAAACTTCCCAAAAACAACATGATTACAAACAAAACAAATTGCTTATACACTACACATTATAATATGTACAACAAATCGAAAATTTGCTTGTATTCTACACTATAATATACAAAAGAGATTGAAAATTAAAACCTTTATGAAACTAAAACCCAAGGTAGTTATGGAACACTTACAAATATGTGGCAAATAGAAAATCTGCTTATATTTTGCAATGTAATATACACAAGAAATTGAAAACTAAAATCTTTATAAAACAAAAATCCAATGTAATTATGGAACACTTATAGATCTATGGTGTGCTAAAGTACAAACAAAAACCCTTACAATGATTTCATCAATTCATAGAATAAACTTGAAACAAGTGAACGAACGGAAAAAAACTGCAAACATGGTTCAAATCAAGTGCTTCAAATGTCACAAAACTTGCAAACTATAAAGAAGACAAGATAAGATGCTAGAAGAAAGTGTTTTAGGAACAAAACCAAATAGCATTATATAGCAACCATGATAATTCATCACCTTCATAATAGGTGTGTTGAAGTGTACAAGATTAGGGTTTAGATTAAGGTTAGGTTTGTATTAAATCTAGGGTTATTTAATGGATCAAGGTTTACATTTATATAAATTCACAACTACATTTAAGTCTATAGTGGATTAAGGTTTAGATCTAGATTGATTTTAGGGTACAATTTTTAAGGTTCCTTGCCACTTGTGCTTAAACCTTAAAATATTCTAGATTAGTAGTAACCTAGGCTTAACTTAACAACAAGTTACAACTAATTAAAGATGCATTAAATGGTTTCATGGATATAGAGAAATAGGGGGCAAGGGCTACATTTGACACATAATCAGATACTTAAAATAATTCAAATTAAAAATTAACCAAATAAAGAAAAAATACATGCAAATGTTCATCAATTTTCTCGACCGGGTCAATGATTAGTAATGTTTTTTCAACCTATGAGTGTAATGTATGCATAGTGGGATCAGGTGTGAAGAGATCGAAAAATAATAGATAGACAAAAAAAACCCCTTAAATTATACAACTTTGAACTAAACTTTTAAAAGAGATCCAACCAAATCGGAAACCAAGATGAGAAGTAAGTTGAAGATAGAAACCAAATTGACATGGATATATGACAAAATAATAAGAAAATTTTAATTTTGAAATCTTTATGTGAAGCATTTGGAATTTGAAATTTTGAAAATTGAAATGTCTGAATTTGGATGTGTGAATACTAAAAGTTGAAAACTAAAAACTAAAATGTCTGAATTTGGATGTGTGAATACTAAAAGTTGAAAAATAAAAATTGAAATGTTTGAATACTGAAAACTACAAACTAAAATGTTTGAATACTAAAAACTGAAAATTGAAATGTCTAATCCAAACACACTATGCATATGGGCAAAAAACACTATAATATAATTTGCTCACATAAACATCCCCACAAGGTTACTATTTGCTTTGAACCTTTGAAACTAGAGTAAAGTTGGAATATATTCATATATGGGTTACTGTACATATAGGTTGATAGGCTATGTGAACTTTAACACCATAATTTTTTGTTTGGGTCATGATAGATTGATGTATCTGGATACCACAAAATTCAAAATTTTCAAAAGAAAATTGATTACCTGATCAATTTTTACCACATCCAAGTTGGGCCATAGGGTTTCATCATTGCCAACAAGCAAAAACGAGGCCAAGAAAATCTTGAAGGTAACAATAGAAAATCAAGACAATACAAGGACCACTTTTGAACTATTGTTGACATAAATACATATAGAATAATATTTGTTAGAAACTAGTAACCTATATAGAGCACAACTCAAAGCATGGACTAAATGTGCAGCAAAGGGGTCATACATTTGGTTGTGCCATCAAAAAAAGGTGGGCATTTTGACTTAAAGTTGAGGTCCTAGGAATTCACATAGTTGCAATTCATCCCCCCCCCACAAAAAAAGAGCAATTAAAAGTGTTAAATTGATATTGTCATCTCCTACATAGTGTGATCACTAGTGTTGCAATAACATATATGTTTTTCAACTTAGGAAAGTGATATGAATGAATTACCTTTGCAAATGCCTCCTTCATTGTTGAGTCTAATACCATTTCCTAAAGGAATTCAATTAACTTCCCAATCTTGTGTAGAAACCCTAGCCAATGCATTGACATAGTTGTGTGGTTGAGTGCGTAACCATTCACCAACATCCACGCAACATACTCACATTCTCTGGATCACACTTAACAAGTTCACACTCAGCCCATATAATAAATAAATCCTCAATCATAATATCCTAGCTGCCAAATGCAAGTAGTATGAAAAAGAGCCAAAAATCATCTAGGGTTCATGAGGTTTTCACTTGGCAAAGGATAGTAGTCAATCAATTGAGGTGTGGGCCATGTGAGTGAATTGAAGATGTTGGCAATAGTAGCATGTTTTGCAAGTGGGGTGGAACTACTAGTGTATTTGTGGATAATTTCATGTAGTAACCACAATTCAAAATTCAACCAATACTCAATCCTAAGGAAAAACATATCAATGGTCTTTGTGATTATCCAAAAGAAGTTTATTTTCTCTCATGGAAAAGAGTTTCAATACTTGGGTTGCAAGGCTAAGTTCATTCACAATGAGCTCAGAAATAAAGATGTATGGCAATGGCCCATCAGCTTCATTACCCTCCATATCAAGCAAATGCTTGGGTGGTGAAAACCATAGGGCTTGTACCTTCTCAGTTGGAAACTGAAGTTCATTTTGAACCTCGTAACCCAAATCAAGAAACACTTGTGACATGGAATCTATCCCACATTTGTTGACATGTTGGTGTTTCAATGTAGTATTTGGTTCTACAAAACAAATGTAAATGTCTTGACTTTTTCATACAAAAGACCAAATGTATCATAAACCCTAAAACCAATATTATTCTTACCCCAAATGTGCGGAACGCAAAATGATCATAGCAAAGAGGTCCACCAATATGTGTGTGGATGAAATCCAAAACAATCATTGTTGTTGGGTTTTTAATAAGATACGGTTTCACCATAGTTGACAGAAGTCCCTGCAATAGTGGAGTTGGGACATGTCATCAAGAACATGTATTTTTCCACCTTAAGGTAATGAAGGACACAACTCACATGACTTTTATGTTCCCCATATTCAAAGATATTTATCAAAAATATTGCAGACAGTTATGCAAGAAGACACAAAGATTAGGGTTTGAATAGGGGATTATGATTTAATTTGTTTCTTTGAAGCTTTTCAAGACCTTCATTGCTACACCTTGCTATCGAATTTTGGAATTCCCACACCAAGCTCTCTTCAATCCCTGACCTTCACCACTAAAAGAATTAATGGTTGCATGATGATGATGATACATAAGGGTTGGTTTCACCCCACCATAATGGAATCTTGTTGGCCCTCCAATAAAGACCTCTTTGTGGTCGCTTGCTTTGCATCTAAAAGCATTAAAAATCTCATTGTCTATCCATGTTACAATTCTCACTCCTCCTAGAAAAGCCATTTTGTTAAAATCCTTCCCCCAACTCATCATTACTCCAAATTCTAACAAAATTTAACTTCCAAAATTCAAACCCTAAAACCAATTATATCAACAAAGAATACAAATTTGTTGTTTTTCTTCAAATCAATCTCATCATCATCAAGTTTGGGAAAAAGCCCACAACAATCTTATGTTTTTTATGCTTGGAACAAAAACAAACCTTGCACATACCCATCAATGAACTTAGATCATGAAGTAGCTTCAATTGTAGTAGTAGTGAGATTGTACTTAGCTAGTGCTAATAGAGCCATGTTGTGAATCGAAAAATACCCTTTTTTTGTGTATAAGTTGTGAATCCAAACTATTGGAAAAACAATAAGTGGATTGTCCTTGGAAATTGTTGTTGTTTTGAAGTAGTTGTGGATAGGGTCGAATCATTGGATGCACAACAACAAAAGAGCAAATCTTATTTGAATCCACAACAATTTAGACCAACCAACATCTCATCATATCAACAATAATAGTACAACACTGGACGAAAAGAAAATTGGAGATGCAGTAGGTAGCAGTAACTTGGCATGGATAGAAAGAAAGAATTATCATGCAAAAAACATGAATAGGACCAAATTCTTTCACAACAATGAATGAGATTTAACAATTGCTACATATGCAATATCTCTTCTTTTTTTGCACAAAGAGCTTGAATCCGAAAATATACATATCACAAACATATGTAGCTAGGGCTGCGGCTCTCGTTTAGGCTAAGCTTAGGAGGAAGAAGACTACAAATGCACAACTTGGATTCTTTGAAAGTTCTTCCAAGTTGTTGCAAACTTTTGTAGTTCCAAAAAGCCAAATAGAAGAAAGGATCTTGGAGATGATAGAGGTGAAGGCAAAGAGGATAAAAGAAGACCATGCAAGACATAATAGTGGTGGAATAAGAAGAGCAACAACAACAACATCTTTGGATGATGAATCCAACTAGAACTGTAATTCTAATAACATAAAGCTTGGTTGAAAAAGAGAATATTTTTAGCTTTTATGATGGTTATCAAAACCTACAACGTTCAATTACCTAAAAACCTAATGTACTTAAGGTTAGATCCACCCAAACATGGAAAATTACATCCATGTGAAAATTTCCATTATGTGAACATTTGTCATCTCCACATTGGCCAACAATAAATGAGCCAAAATTTTATCCCCAAGTCCAAATCTTGCGCAAATGCATAGTTTCTTTCCTATGGGCAGAACTAACAAACATACACTAATCTCTATACAACCAATAGTCCTAGAAACCAAAAGTTGATTAACAAATATTCATGTGGTTACCTTAATTACATGTAACTCCTAAAGGTTAAACACCTAAAATAAGATCTTTCAAATGAACTCTTGAGAATAAAATACTAACACCTTCCTTTACTCTCATAAATATTTTTTGATCCTAGTTGAAAATTGGTAGAATATTGGTGAACACATGTGTGTTTTAATGGTAGCCTTGTGATTCTCCTTCGTTGGATAGGAGGTAGTTTTGCTAATTTTCTTATCCATTTAGCACCTACTTAAGTTTAAAGAGGTTTTGAATTCCCAATTTTTTTCTAAAATACAAAAAATTATTTTGGCTTAAATTTTTTGTTAAAATGTCAATTATTTGATCTTTGTTGGCCACATAATTTAATTTAATCTTTCTTGAAATATTTTTTTTGTTATGTAATGGTAATGCACTCAATATGTATGGTGCAAACATGTGATAGATCAAGTTTTTTGCAATCTTCATGCAACTTTGGTTGTCAACATATATTGAACTACTTGGTTGAAACACACTAAATTGTGTAAGGAACACTCTTAGCCACATTGTCTTTTAAACACTTTCAAATGTTGCTTGATATTTTACCTTAGTTGAGTTGAATGCAACAATTAGTTGTTTTTTTAAACTCAAAATACGGGGCTCCTTTCAAGCTTGAATAAATAGCAAAAAGTAAACTTCCTTTCATCATTATCACCAACCTAGTTTGAATTGGTAAACCCTTCAAATATTCCATCCCAATATTGATAAAATATATCATAATCCTAAGTACCTTTAAGATACTTCAAAATATGATGACCCTTCACCAAATGTGTCTTTTTGGGCATGTTCATGTATCTATTAAATATCCCCATTATGTCGTATTTGAGATCAAAATGACTATTGGTGATGTAAATCAACTTGTTGATAATTCAGTCACACAAGGTCAAATTAACATCCTCCCCTTTTTCATCCTTTCCAAACTTGGCATTCTTTGAAAAGGCTATGGCCACTAGGTTATAATCATTCATTTGAAATTCGTCAAAAATGTTTGCAACATATGCACATTGGCACATAAATATGCATGTTGATAAAAACAAAAAATCTACACTTAAAAATAACTTAGTCATTTCAAATTAGGAAAGTTCAAATTTCGTCATTTCAAATTAGGAAAATAGTTGGTTTTTCAACCAATGAATATTTTCAATGTGGTTTTTTATAATTAGAAGATTGTCCACATAGAACACCATAATGAGTAGTTTCATTAGAAGAAAAACTCAAATTTATGATTGGTGTTTATGACTACTTTTTAGTTATAGGCAACATTTTGCAATTAAAAGTCCTTTAGTCACCTAAAACTAGTTAAGTAGGTAGGTTGATACTTGAGTGGGTGGGTAGATAAATAGGTAGGTACATAGGTAGGTGGGAGGGTAGGGTTGTCTATATTCATATCAAATGACTTGTAGTCATTTTTTAATCATTGTAATGATAATTGGATGTCCATGTCACATTGTCATCAATCATGGATGCCATATATATGAAATAAAAATGATGAAAATTGACACCTTCCCTCTTGTTATCACTTTATCATTTACTAATCACATGCTACACTAATACATGAGTATGACTTTTTGCACATAAGATTCAAAATAATAGTTTATGATTAAAGTCATACATATAGTCATTTAGAATTTGTAACCATAAATTTATTGGTTACAGAGGACATAATTCCTTCTAATGCATGTGTGTCTTCCATTACATTTGCAATGTAATGTTCCAAATTTTGGCGATGATCTTGTTCCAATTTATGATTGTTTATTTCACATTCCTTACATTCATTTAGAAATTTCCTAAGCTTCCATAGTAGCTTGTGGTTACGTGATGAACTACTTAGGTATATATGTTGTTCATTCTTAACATTGTGCTTTGAAGTTCATGGCTCATGGAACATAATGTGAATATGGTAACACTTTCAAATAACAAAGTGGAAATTAAGGTTTGGCAGGCTTAATGTGGTCATACACATAGTCCAACTCTATCATTCAATGATTTTTTTTATCAATTGTGCAAAACCAAAATGTAATAATTAAAAAAAAAATGATACCGATATCATGGATCAATGTTTTTTTGGGCAATTGCATCCCGGTGATAAAGAAAAAGTGGTTGCAAATGGTATAAAGGCTTTTAGAAAAAAATAAAAATGCGCCTATATTGCCATATTTTAGACAAAATGTTCTAGCATGTAGCCAACATGTAGTTGGATTCTTATACTTTTATACTTTCCTCTCTAACCTGTAGCCAAATTTGGCTAATCCCTCTTTTCAATGGTCACCAACCCATCTACAACACGATTTAAAAAAAAAAAACACCGAATGGAATACGGGTTTACCTTTCCAATTGTTTTCACATTTGTGGTTGATGTATTAAGTGAAAATAATTTTAGAATATGAAGCCTAATATAGTAAAATTGTATAAAAAAGACATGAAAGGAAGAAGTGTTCACATACGTTCTCTCGTGCTGGTCAGCGCTTATTTTAAGCAAAATTTCGTCACTTGATGAACGAAAAAAAATGGCAGTGCAAATCCTACAAAGTTGCCATATTTTGAAAAAAAAAAACAACACAACTGGAATCACCTTATTTAGATAACAAGTTTCAGCATGCCACCAAACACATTACAAGGAATCCTAATATTTTCTAATGTTCTGACTCCTCTCTGACTTGTAGCCAAATTTGGCCAAGATTTCTTCTGGAAGATTCACCAACCCACTCACTTCACAAGAATGAAAAAAAAAACCCTGGTGGTGATGTGAATGATTTTTCTTTTCATGCTATGATCTGCCAGAAATTTTGCAGTGCATCTGGAGGGAACCTTATAAAGCATAATTTTTCATCCAGGAACCGGGAGGGCATAATCCCCCCTCCTGTTTTGCCTTCGTTTCTCCACTGGCAATACTAGGGTTAGCCTATAATGAGCTTGGACCAAGGCAAAATACATTATGACAGAGATTTTCAAACTGTTTATTCTCTCTTAGCTTCCATTACAACAGCAATTTGATGTGCTCTAAGGGACATAGGCCAAGGTTCAATCCATAGAATCCCCCCTTCTGGCCAAACCAAAATCGAAGAAGTTTACTTGTCACAAGGACTACCTACCTTAAGTTTGGGTGGCAACAACTTAATATCACAAATTCATGGTTTTTTATGTACACTGTAACAACTGTCTAATGTGCCTTGATATGACTTATTGACATCATATACTCAGACCCATAATGAACCCTTAAGTCATGGTTAGTGATCATGAGTTTCCACTATCATCATCGTCAATTTCGGTCGACCCTAGCAGAACCAAAATGCACCTGAGATAATAATGTGTGCACACTACACCCCCACAGAACCCCTTTAGAACAAGGAACCCCTTAAGTTTTGGTGCCCACAAGTTTCTTGCATCATTCTTGATTTTGGTCCACTGTATTAGCCAGTGAACACCTAATGGTGTGAGATTTGCACAAGGTACTCTCATAGATCCTCTTGGTTTGGGAATGACGGTCATTTTGGTGAAAAGGGGTTTCTGCCAAGAAGTCCAAACTTTTGCTCATCCTCATTGAATTTTGGTTTGATTTCAGTTTGTGCAGATTCACCCTGGGATATTGAAATACCATGGCATGGCTAAGTACAAAATAGCTGGTCATTTTTGAAAATTATTTGAAGGCCAAAATTTTAGAAAGTTGTATGGAGATTCATATAAGCACCCTTTAGGCTAAGTGGTTGGAACATGCATGCCTGGGATAGTCATTTTATGGATGTTAGGTTATTAGCTGGTCCCATTTCATAAGAATAAGTTGCACATTAGCATGTATGCTAATATTTGTTTGGTAAAACAAAGTGCATAAGAAGAACCTTGTTTGTAAATAATTATTACACATGAATTAGTTCACTCAAGATAACTATGAAACAAAATTCAGACCACCAAATCCAACAATTTCATCGTCCATAACAATTCTTGCTTCACACCTAAGGACAAACCTATTCAAGAACCTCTAAATATTAATACATTAACATTAATATTATAACATTGTGTGTGTATATATGGACAGGGTTAAAAAATTCTAGATGTTTTTAAAAGCACGTTCTCTTTGCTTGTTCCCAACAAGTTTTGTAGTCATTTTTCAAACACAATGTCCATTGTGTTTTATACTGCATGCGCGAGATTTAATTTTGCAAATAGTTAATAAGGCAACTATGTACACTTTGATCAATGTACATCCCAAATTTGTTTAGGTCATGACAGGATGAAAGCTTATCAAAATCTTCCATTTTGTCTGCGGTGTGATGGTTTTGGCCATTGGTTTTTATTGGACATTTTGTCCCCCTCTTTAAGCTTCTGCCAAGGTGATAGATGATAATATATACAGACGTTTCTCAGAGGCTAATAAAAGAGACATTTCAACAAATCTGGTGAGAAGGTGCATATGTATCATGTGAGAACGACTTTGTGACGTGATATGACAAAACCAAACATGAGTCAATGGATGAGACAGGAGCAAACAAAACAAGTCATCACAAACATGCTGGCCCCGCCAATAGATAAGATGTTGTACATCTACTTAGTGTGTTCACACTCTGAACACCCAAAAAACTCCGTTCCAATCTAAACAATCTAAACATTTTCACCAAAGAAACCAGTTTACTTAATGTGAAATCGATTCTAATAAGGTAAAACTTCCAAAAGTTGGATCCAATTTGATAGTCCCTGTCCCGGTGGGGGCAGGGCCCAAAAGAGCAAAACAAAGTTGAAAGCAAGTGATGGACATCATATACTTCACCTTTATTTCACACCTGACAAGAAAACAGTACAATCTCCTAGAAGAAGAAGAAGAGATAGAGGCATGGTTTTGTCTTTTTTTCTCAGCCAAATGTAGTGATCTCACCCTCCATTTTCATTTTTTTCTTCACAACACAAACATCCTAAAATGATCACCAGTCTGAAAATTGCAAAGGACTTGAAGACCACATGCCTGTGGCGTACTAGGCCAAAGGCTAGGAGAGACCAGGGGACATGTATGGAATACCAAAAGGGTTATAGTTTTGCCATATGGCTTTCCTCAAGGAATATTCCATTAGTACCAGTAAGTTTTTTCCCCCTCCCCAAAACCACTAACATGGGTTTTTTGATTCTGAGCATGGGCTTTTTTACTCTGGCATAAGGTTTTTTATTTGGGTGTAGGTGATTTTTGATTCTAAGCATGGATTTTTTAAAAATTCCAGGCACAAGGTTTTTTATTTGGATGTGGGTGAATTTTGGATTCCCAGCATGGGACTTTTGATTTGGAGCAAAGGGGTTTTTGTTTCCAAACACACTTGGAATCAAAAACTTGAAATTTGAGCTTAAAATTGTGTGTGAAAGCACTTGAATATTCTTGTATTTGAGTTTTTGTAAACATGCCTTACTTCCACAGAGTCCATAGCGCGTGCTTGGAATAAAGAACCCCATGCTCAAAATAAGAAAGCCTTGTGCTCTGTGACCTGCTTGTTGTTGTACTTGGTCTTTTCTGGATGGTTCTGGGGGGGTTGCACTGGTCACCTAGCAACCACCCCCAGAGATCCACCGTTTAGTGTGATTGATATTAATCAGCTGGGGGTGCTTCATAAGTCCAACTTTTTTTTTTGCAATGAGTTATTTTGATTGGCCCATTGCAAACAAAAGTTGGCTCTGTGGAAGCTCCCCCAAAATAGAAGATTCTATTAAAAGATGGAGTGCCTCCTCCTTTGGTGAGAAGGGGAGGACATTGGGCAAAACATATGAGATTAAAGCAAGGTGCTATTGGTAACACCCTTGGGGAACACATTGGGGACTTAGGGAACATATTGGGAACAAAGGAAAAATGAAAAAAATCCTGCCCACACTCCCCCACAACCCAAAACTTAAAAATAAATAAAAATCAAGGCACCTTGAGTGCATGCTTCAGCCTACCCACTGGTTGCATGTATTTTTGGTTTCCAAAACTGTTGGTCACCATTTTGGCCTAGGCTAATGGCAGGAGGGGAGATTGAACAAGAATAAAAAACTGAAAAACAACTCCCCCCGCGCCCCCCAGAAAGAAAAAACCAGGGCCCATCATCACGAGTGCATGCTGAGCCTTCCCATTAGCTGCATGAAATTTCTATTTCCAAAACTTTTCATCGCCATTTTTGGCTTGGGCTGATGGCCGGGTCCGTGATTTGGGCACACAGTCTTTGCTGACCTGAAATTGTTTCTTCCCCTTCATTCTCTCAGCTGACTTCCAAAGAAAACATATTTCAACGTAAGTGACCCAGACTTGAAAGAATTCAACTTTGAACTTCTGAAGTCACCATGCTGACTTTCAAGCACTGGAGTCCAGTTGCGAGTTCTATCCCAATTCCCTTATGGAACTCCACAAATTATTTAAAGAGCTCTCCCTCTTCCATATTTCTCACTCAAGTTTGCATCGAGCTTGTGTCTCGCACTCAACGATATCTCTCTCTCTCTCTCTCTCTCTCTCTCTCTCTCACACACACACACACACAGCTCTTCCTCTCAGAAAAGTGAGAATCCGGTAGATAGTTGGTATTGATCAACTTCTTGGTTTTCCGTCTCTGTTTCTTGAGCTCACAACTCTATAAATTTTTGCTCCAGAACTTTTTGTTTTTGTGATTTCAGCAAACATGGTTCAGCACACTCTTTCTCACACTGTGGTACTCGAGGTCTCAGCTGATGACATTTGGGAGGTTAGCAAACAACTGGATGAAATCCTCCCTGCCTTGGAGCCTGAGTACTTCACCAAGAGCACCTTCGTTGAAGGGTTTCCTGGCGAGCCAGGCAGCATTCGCCTCGTCAAACCAGGCCCCGGTATTACAATCTACATACCTAAGTA